>Ga0082212_10010744_pt1 | contig 11686 bp, 14 predicted proteins | sample TergutNt197P3_FD_71548 | JGI IMG/M metagenome (GOLD analysis project Ga0082212, IMG submission 71548) | Neocapritermes taracua P3 segment gut microbial communities from Petit-Saut dam, French Guiana - Nt197 P3 | ecosystem: Host-associated > Arthropoda: Insects > Digestive system > Gut ... | reverse complement strand
CGAAAGTAGGCATCTTCTCCTTCCGTAATAACGGCAGGGCGCTTACCTTGGGTGAGCGTGAAGGCTTTGTCAAAGTGGTTGCCGATCAGAATGAAGTCATCATCGGGGCGCAGATACTCGGCGCGGAAGCTTCGGAAATGATCTCCGAAATGACCTTGGCTGTGACCTTGGGAGTCAAGGCAGAGGTGCTTGCCGAAATGATTCATCCCCATCCAGCGTTGAACGAAGCCATATGGGAAGCGTGTTCAATGATTATCAAGCAACCGATTCACATGTTATAAAATACGAATCAAGGAGGTTTTAATTTCGTTATGGAAGAGAAGCAAAAGTATGGTTTCATCCTCTGTGTCTGCACCGGAAAATGTCCCGGGTTCGCCAAAATGGACATCTGGGATTTCGTCAATCAGGTGCGTGTGGAGCTACCTGTAGAGTTCGGCTTCATCCATCCTCAACTCTGTGAGGAGGATGGCGACCGCTTTCTGGCTGATTTCCTGAAGGCAAAGCGCAAAGTTATCATCGCTGCCTGTGCGCCAAACATGCAGCGCAAGATGTTCCGACAGGCGTTTCTGGATGCCGGAATGGACATCGAAGAGGATTGTGTCAAACTGGATATTCGCGAAATGACAACCGCTGCCGCCTATGACAAAGTTATCCATGCACTGGCAGAGCTTGGCTTTGAAGGGGATGAGGAATAATGAGTGATACTACCTTCATGGGTGTACCGCGCGAGAAGATCGACTGGTCGCCACACATAGATTTTTCGCTCTGCAACCATTGCATGGATTGCGATGAGTTCTGTCCTCATCAGGTTTTCATCAGAGAAGAGGGCAAGCTGGTGATAGCTAATCCTGAAAATTGCGTCGTTTTCTGCCGTTCCTGCGCTCTCGCCTGCGTCTTTGATGCTATCACATTTCCTGATAAAAAGGCGACTACAGCCCTGATTAAGCAGATGCGAAAGGAGACGTAGGATATGAGCTTCTTTCCCTCTAAACTGAATTACGAAATCTATCGCAGAGATAAATTCATCTTCCGTCTGCCGATCGAGGAAGGTTTCTTCTTCAATGAAAATGATGTCTGGGCATATGTTTCGGGTAATCAAGCGCGTATCGGTGTAACCGATTATGTACAGAAAAGCCTCTCGGACATCATGTTCTTTACCCCGCCCAGAATCGGCGCGGAAATCGAGCAGTTCGATGAGCTGGGGGTTATCGAATCCGGCAAAGCGGTCTTTGAAGTGGTCAGCCCTGTCAGCGGCATCGTCACGGCGATTAACCAAAAGCTATGCGATACTCCGGAGCTGCTGAACCAGAACCCCTACGAGCAGGGCTGGATCGCGGAGATCGAGCTTACAAACTTCGCTGAGGATCGCGACTTGCTCCATACCTTCAACGGTTATTTTCCGATTATGAAACGAAAGGTGGATGAGTCCCGTGTCTAAAATCGTGGTCATACCCTGTAGCGGCATCGGCAAAGTAATGGGGCTTCTCGCCCGCGAGACTGCCTTACAAGTCACTACCAGATTAGCTCCTGAGATTGCAGAGACTGCCTGCCTCGGTCATCTGGTAACAGGTGATGAGGAGGCCAAGGCAAAAATCAGTGGACGCTACTGCATTACTATCGACGGCTGCACCGCTAACTGTGCTGTCGAGAGTGTAACTGCCATCGGTGGCGATATTCAGGCTAAGTATCAGGTATTGGATGAAATGCGTAAACATAGAAGTAAGAATGCTGGAGACGGCTCGAATCTCACTGACGAGGGCTGGCAGATCGTCGATGAGTTTGCGTCAGCCGTCGCTAAACGCGCTGAAGAATTGCATGGGGAGGGCAAAGACAATGACTGAAAAGGAAGTTGGAATCCTTGCCTGTAGCGGAGAGGAGTGCTTAGGCGGTACTATCTCAAGACTGGCTACGCGTCATGTCATGGAAGTGCTGCGTCCTGTACGTGCCGTTACCCTGTGTTTACCTCTATACATTGCAGGCGGTGAAGAGGAACGCGCCTTCGCTAGCGACTATCCAGTCATCGCAGTCGAAGGCTGTGCCAAACATTGCTCTACCCGCGCCACCGAGAAGTTCAGCGGCAAAGTGCATGATACCGTGGATGTGGCAGCGATACTCGGAGACGAAGTGGCACTGGCAAAGACAGTATCCTCCCGCGATTTTACCGCAGAGCATCAGGACATGGTTAAAGTTGTGGCGAGGGAGATATGTGCCAAGCTGGACGCGATTGTTTAGGACATAAAAATAACAGGCATCTTTTGAAGCCTGTGAGTTGATATTGTAAAAAAAATTTATTACCTCTTATGATATTAGGAGGAGGGTGTATAGTGAACCAAATCACTAATAGCTGCTGCGTGGAAGTTACTTCCTGTTGCTCAGATACGACAAGTGTGGTAGATACGTTAAAAGAGAGCATCGAAACTGTTTCCGCTACCCTATCCATTGCGGATATGCTCGGCGCATGGAAGGTTCGATGGGGTATCGGGCGCATGGAGTATACCGTCGAACCTGGTCTGTATGCCGTGGGTAAGCCAGATGAAGACTCTCCTGTGCTGGTCAGCGCAAACTACAAGTTGACATTCGATATGTTGCGCCAAAATCTATCTGGCTTGGACTGCTGGCTGCTGATTCTGGACACGGATGGTATCAATGTCTGGTGTGCTGCGGGTAAAGGCACCTTTGGCACAGAGGAACTGGTTAACCGAATAACGCAGTCAGGACTTGCAGAGATCGTCTCGCATAGGCAGCTCGTTTTGCCGCAGCTCGGAGCGCCGGGTATAAACATCCATGAAATAGTCAAGCGCACGGGATTCACTGTAATCTTCGGCCCTGTACGGGCGAAAGACATAAAGGCGTTTATCGCAACAGGTTATCGAGCCACCGAGGAGATGCGCCTGGTGCAGTTCAGCTTTTGGGACAGATTAGTCCTAGTTCCGATGGAGTTCGTTCCGGCGATGCAAAGCTCTTTACCGGTTCTGGGAGCGTTGCTTCTGAGCAATCAGATTGCAGCGCGACCCTTCGATAAGATCGATGTCGCATCATACACCGGAGCAGCCATCGCCGGTTCGGTGCTGACGCCGATGTTTCTTCCTTACATTCCGGGCAAGGCTTTTTCGTTGAAAGGCTGGCTTTTAGGTCTGAGCTGGGTAGTAGGTTTTCTGGCGTTCTGCAGAAGATTCTCAAAAGGCAATCTGCTTCATTCTGCAGCTCAGGTGTTGCTCTTTCCGGCTATATCTGCTTTTTTCGCTATGAACTTCACCGGGAGTTCGACATATACCTCGCCATCGGGTGTAAAGAAGGAGATGGAGAGGGCAATGCCGCTCATAGGCGTTGCTGCAGCGATCGGCAGCGTGATGTTGCTAATATCTCATCTATTTAGCGGGAGGAATGAAAAATGAGTTTAACTTATCTGAAAGATGTGGTCAGCTTAACATTATCTGCGCCTAAGTGCGTCGGCTGTGGCTTATGTGCAATCGTTTGCCCACATGGAGTATTCGCAGTAAGGGACGGAAAGGCGCGGATGGCAAAGCGTGATGCTTGTATGGAATGCGGAGCTTGTGCGATGAACTGTCCGACAAAGGCTATTAGTGTCGATCCTGGCGTGGGCTGTGCTGCTGCATTCATAAATGGCTGGCTTACCGGAAGCGAGCCGAGCTGTGATTGTGCTGGTTCTTCAAAAGGCAAGTGCTGCTGATTGCAAACATTTCTCGTCGCCTACATTTGAGATTGAATTAGGGCACTAATGTCCGCAACCATCTGCCGCTCATGCTCATCAGTCTTTGGTAGCAGAGAGAGCGTTTTCAGCAGCTTATCTTTGACAAAAAGCGTTTCCTGCAGGGCTGTGGCTATTGCTTGAACAATTTCGGTTTTGAGAGCATCTGAGTATGCGGCAGCCATCTGAATACGACCTTCATCGACTTTCAGTTGCAGCTCGATCTCTCCCCAACTGAAGCGTTGCTGCATGGTTTGGGTAAAGGCGATGCGCTGACCGAAACGCCACTCCCAGGAAGCGTAAGTATCTCTGAGAACGGTAAGCCGATCAGCGTTTAGCGAGGCTTCATCGATCATTTGTGAGTTACCATCGTAGCAGCGCATGAAGGCATCGAGCAGCGCAAGGCGAACCTTTTCCACTGTTAGTTCAGGAAGCAATTCGCAGAGATTGACGATGCGCGACTGCACGGATACTACCCCTTTGGATTGAAGCTTTGCGGATGAAACTTGCAGATAGCGTCCCATAGCTTGGCTGTCCGTATCAATCAGAATGGTACCATGATGACAGAAACGCCCATTCTTACTGAAGAAGGCATTTCCAGAGAACTTGCGATCGTCGATGACCAGATCATTGCGACCGCTTTGTTCGGCAGTTAAGCCTAAGCTGTGCATCGCTGAAATGATGACTTCATAATGTTTTTCTGGATTATATTCGGCATCATGCGCGATGAAGGAGAAGTTGAGATTACCCATGTCATGGTAAACAGCTCCACCACCGGAGCGACGGCGCGCTAGGAAGCCACCATCCTGCTCCAGTTCAGCAATGCGGCATTCTCGCCACGCATTCTGATTGCGGCCGATAACGACGGTATGGCGGTTCTGCCAAAGAAGGAGGATGACTTCGCTGGGCTGCACTCGCTCTAAGACCAGCTCTTCCAGAGCCAGATTGGTATAAGGGTCTGTGTGGTTGGTCATCAGATGGCGAAGTGTTGGAGACATATATATCGCTCCTCTAAACTCCTTATTGTACATTAAAATAAAATCAGGAAAGGGTTGTCAGCCATGAGCAGGTCTTACTCGGAACACGCCAAGGTATTTAAGGCTCTATGCGATGAAACTAGGCTAAAGGTGCTGGAAATGCTGCAGAGCGGTGAAAAATGCGCCTGTGTGCTGCTAGAGAATGTGAAAGTAGGACAACCGACACTTTCACATCATATGAAAATCCTCGTCGAAAGCGGCATTGTGTCTGCGCGTAAAGACGGCAAGTGGACGCATTATACTATCAGTGCGGATGGCGCTGAAACTGCGATACAACTGCTTCGCCAGCTTACCTCTGTGATATCGACTGAGGAGGAGAAGGAAATTGCCGGAAGCTAGTAAACCTAAAGTTGCCTTCGTCTGTGTTCATAACTCCTGTCGAAGTCAGATTGCTGAAGCTCTCGGAAAGCATTTCGCTGGCGACTGCTTTGAATCCTACTCAGCAGGAACAGAGATAAAACCAGCTATAAACTCCGATGCCGTGCGGTTGATTAAGCAGCTCTATGGCATAGATATGGAGTTGACACAATCATCGAAGTTGCTATCCGATATACCTCCTGTTGATGTGGTGGTTACTATGGGCTGCAATGTCGTTTGTCCGAATTTGCCTTGCAAGCACCATGAGGATTGGGGTCTTGATGATCCCAGCGGACAGGCGGATGCAATATTCTTGCAAGTGATTGAAACGATAGAAAAAAAGATTCTGGACTTGAAACTCAGGCTACAGGGAGGCGAGTAGAGCTTGTTCAATATACGCCCCATGCTGCATTCTGATTGGTTTGCCGTTGCAGATATTTACCAGAAGGGAATCGAAACGAATCTCGCTACTTTTCAGCCCAACTGCCCTTCGTATGAGGATTGGGACGCAGCCCATACCAAGGAGTGCCGATTGGTTATTGAGGAAGATGGAAACATCATCGGCTGGGCGGTATTATCCCCTGTGTCCAAACGCCGTGTCTACGCTGGGGTAGCTGAGGTGAGTGTCTATATAGCTCCCGATGCTCAAGGCAAAGGCGTAGGAACAAGATTGCTTGGTGCATTATGTGATATGGCTGAAGAGCATGGCTACTGGACGCTGCAGTCCTCCATCATGCCAGAGAATCAAGCCAGTATAAGGTTGCATCAGAAATGCGGTTTTAGACTGCTTGGCTATCGCGAGCGGATAGGGCGCGACCGCGAAGGGAATTGGCGAGACAATGTGTTGATGGAGAAGCGCAGCACACGAGATGATCTTGATATTAGGTGAGATTTGCATTGAAGTATATCCCGATATGAGTATACCAAACAATAATGGTGCTAGTTGTATCCTTAGTAGGAAAGGGAGATTACATGAATCCAAAATCAGTTGCGATAGTCGTTTTCGGCGATATGGATTCCACCAGAAATGCTGTCACCGAAGATAATTTTAAGCCCTTAGCTGAAAGCCTCACCGAAGCTGGCTTCAGCGTGGAATCAGTTCTTTATCATGATTCCAGAGTTAAGCAGTTAGAAACCGAATTGTTGCGTTTCACAGCGGTGTTGGTTTGGGTTGACCCTATCGTGCAAGGCATGGACAGACGCCACCTGGATGCTCTTTTGATGGACATATCCCAAAAGGGAGTATTTGTTTCCACGCCCCCGGCGGTCATCCTCAAGATAGGTACCAAGCAGGTTCTCTACTCAACGCGTGATATGGATTGGGGAGGAGATACTGAGCTGTATGCCGATTATGCGGATTTCGCGAAGTGCTTTCTCAGCTCCTTGGACAATACAAGCATCCGTATCCTCAAGCAATATCGAGGCTCCAGCGGTAGCGGCGTGTTTAAGGTTCGTCGGCAGGTTGATGAACCACAGACAATCCTTGTAATCCATGCTGCATCTGGCAATGAACAGCGTTTGCTCTCCGAAGATGAGTTTCTCAATGAGTTCAAGAGATATTTTGATAATAATGGCTTATTGGTGAATCAACGCTGGGTTGAGGGGATAACTAACGGCATGGTGCGCTGCTACATAACTGGAACGAAAGTCTCAGGCTTTGGCTATCAGGAAAGTGTTGCCTTATGCCCTCATTCAGAGCATCCTGATACGAAGTTCAGACCCACGAGCAGGCGTTTCTATTTCAGTGAGGAATGCGGCATGTTTCAGGATCTGCGGCAGATAATGGAAACGAAGTGGATTCCGCAGGTGCAGGAGATACACGGACTTGCTGAGGAATCTTTACCGCTTCTTTGGGATGTGGACTTCTTTATCAACGAGGTCAACAGCACAAACACGGCGCAGAAGTATACTCTATGTGAGATAAACGTGAGCTGCGTCACGCCGTTCCCGCCAAGCTGTGCCAAGTATATCACCAAGGAATTGAGCGCACGATTCAACTGAAAAATCAGCCCGCAAAGCGCATGGCTCTGCGGGTTTTTGAATCTGTAACTATACTATTCCGATGCCGTGTAGTTATTTTTGGTGACGGTGACGGCTTGGATTACGATTGCATTCCATGAGTAGAATGCCGTCGTCGAGTTGCTATTAGTTACTCACGACATGCCATGTGAAGGTGGTTATCGTCGGCAGGTTTTCCAGACAGAATTATCGCTCCAAACCCCTTGATCTCGCTCGTGTTTCCGACTGCGCTTCCTCTCTCAGAATGCTCTCCGCGCTCTGTTTGATAGCCTCAGCAGACTGCAGTTCCTCCTTGATCTTCTGATACCCCAGATACAGCCCATTCCTATCCGCACTCAGCCTCTTTGCTTCATTCTGCCACTCCTTTACTGGCAATCCGGCTTTGCCGTTCATAACCCCTTCAAAGTAACGGCTCGCAGCTTCATATAGCATCATTTCGGCACGATGACTCTCGTAAAATGCTTCTCGTTTTTGAGAATTCTGAATCTGCTGATATTGCTGGTATAGCTTACGGTTCTTGCGGATAATCTCTGTCTGTTTCAGATGCTCGTCCAAGGTTTTCAACCTACGCTCGACAACCTTCAATCGCTCCCGAATGTCGCCGAACTGCTGCCGCATATCAGCCACTTTATCCACCAAACCTGCTACATCCTCAATTCCATTTTTCTCAACAAAGATAAGTACTTTGGATGCTATCTTGAGCTTGGCAATGTTCTGATAATGTCTCTGATCTCCTCCTTTCGCGATTATGCCTTGGAGGATTTCTTTTAGGGTAGGCTGAACCATTTCAGCTTCCGTCCTGAGCCAGCTCTGCAGCTTCTTGAGCCTTGCATTGATCTGCTTCAGAGTCCGATTGTCGATCTCAATCTGGCAGTTAAAGCTGCCTCGATCTGTGACCATGCCTTTGCGCTCCATCTGGGAAGCAGCACCGACGTGAATTGTTGGTATCTGCTCGATGCCTTGCCGCTCATAGGAGCGGTGGTCGATGCGCTCTGATAAACCCTGTTGCTCCATGGCGACATTCACTGCCTCAGCCCAAGCCGATCTCCATTCCTCAGCCTTGCTCTGCTCATTCCAGTCTGTAGATGGAATGCTTCGACATTTATACTGACGCTTGCGTTTATCGTAAATACGCTCGCCCTGTTCATCTAATATGTACTCCTTCTTCTGCTTGCTGCCCCAAGCCCCGTCCGGCTCAATGGGTCGCATGGTCAGCATCACATGGACATGGGGATTGCCTTTTCCGGTATCATGGAAGCAGACATCGGCACACATGCCTTTAGCCACAAACTGCTCTTGAACGAAGGCGCGGGCGAGAGCGATGTTTTGCTCTCTCGATAGCTCTCGCGGCAACGAAAACTCGACCTCCCTTGCGAGTTGAGCATTCTTTGCTTTCTCGATTCGCTCTACATCATTCCACAGAGTAGAGCGGTCTAAGAACGCTTGTGGTGCGTGATCGGGGAGCATGATTTCGGTATGTATAACACCGCCTTTGCGAGTGTAGTCATGGGTTTTGCCGTCGTAGTCACTGGTTATTCTTTCGCCTGCGCGGTACGCTGCTTTAGCTACAGCAGATGCGCCTTTGCCTCGACTGAAAACCTTGATACTCAGATGATAAATTGCGAATCAGCATCGCTCCTTTCAGTAGGAAAAATATTCCTCGCTGTGAAAATTATCTGGTGCTTGAATGAGTAAACGGCAAGCAGGTTCGTTAAGAAAGAACCTGCTTGCTGCGCTGGTTAGAAGGGCGTTAGTAGTATACTGAGGCGTAGCGGTAACGAACCTTTTGCACCGATAGGTGCAAAAGGCTCCCCGCAGGGGCGCACATACCACGGCGGCGAAGCCGTGTGGTATATAAGTGCGCACTGAGCAAGTCAGTGACTCTAGGCTACGACTGGGTTACAGCAGATTCACTATCGGCAGGAGAAGGCTTTGCATTGGCAAGCTGCGCTGCTATCGAGGGTCTGACTGATGGCTCAGACTTGGTACGTCGCAAATCTGGCAAGGGTTTGCCGATGGGCTGCGCTGTGGGCGGGGTGCTAACTACAGCTGCTTCGACTCGGGCAGATTGTGCTAATGCAACGGTTTCATCTGAAGCAGCATCAATATGATTATCGTGATCGACCTGTGCAGCAGAAGCCTGTTCATCTGCTACGGCATCGTCCTCTTCCTTGTGAACAGGATTCGGATTACTGAGCCTGCTCAGAGCATTCTGCTCCCGAACACTATTCAGAACTCGCTTGGCGTATTCGGTCTGAATGGTCTTTGTAAGAAACAGCTTAACTTGCTCATTATCCAAGCTCTCTGCTGCATCACCCATGAAGCTCTCCAACAGCGCACCACGCTCGATTAGGCGTTTAGTTCTCGCTTTGCGCTGCTGCTCCTTGTGTTCCTGTTGCAGCGTTTTCTTCTGCTTCTCAAGCTCCTAAATTTCAGCTTGCACTCTGGCGATGCGTTCATCCATTGATGCTCTCGACATACTCAATCTCTCCTCTATATTTTAGTTTTGGACATGAAAAAACCGCCCATATAGAGCGGTTTCGGGAACAGATTGCCTCGCGATCACGAGGCAATCTAAACTTATATTTTTTTGTAATTTTTATGCTATACAGCTCGAACTATTTGCTGAAAACTATACTGTGTAGCGGCTATATTAAGTGCTACAGATTAGCGAAATAGCATGAGGTAGTTTCACGATTGCATATAATTCATTCATTGGATGAAGCTACTTCGGTGAGCGCAGCCCGCCCCGCTGCTTTAGCTTCACGTTTTTTCCTCGCTTTGTCTCTCTGCCATTCCCGTTGATACTCACGCTGGTACAGCTTCATTTCCTCGCGCCTAACAGCCTCATCCTCGGCTTTCTGCTCTGGGGTGCGGGTGTCCTCTGGGGTCAGCGGTTTGCCACCGTTGGCACGACGTCTGCGATAGTAGTCGCGGCTATACTCTCGATTCTTTTCGCGTCGCTCCTGATCGAGATCTGGTTCTTGGCTTTCTTCTGATTCATGTGTTGGTAACGGAAAATGACCGATGAAGTTCAAGTGAATCTCTACCTTCTGCGTCGTCCATCTGCTCCAACGCATTGCCCTTTCATGGACAATCACCTGTTGGACAAATTCGTTTAGCATAGGCGCAGTTAGCTCGGTGAAATCGGTGTAGCGACTGGTTAGTTCGAGGAAGCGTTCGGCTCTGGATGAACTGTCCTCTACGCTATGGATTTCAGCTTGCAGTTCAGAGATAATCTGCGTTAGATTAGTCTGCTCCTGCTCATATTCCGCTGACAAAACTTTGAAGCGATTTTCGCTGATGCGTTCAGCTACAAAGTCCTCATATACACGCTGAATCAGCTTGTCCAAATCGCTGTGCCGTCTCTGGCTGGCAGACAACTTTTTGCGTTGAGCTTTCTCAGTTCCAGCTTGCTGCGTGGAAAAAGTTTCATGTACACGCTGGACAAACTCAGCTTCATTCTCCCGTGCATAGGCACTGATCGAGCGCAAGGTTTCCAGCACCAGATCATAGACAACTTCAGTGCTAATTCTGTGCGGTGTGCAATGGTTTGTTTTATGGCGTTGGTTATTGGAGCAGATATAGTTGCCTTTTATCTTCCCTTCGGTGTAGGTGCGCTCGTTGTAGAGTTTTGCTCCGCAGTCAGCACAATAAAGCAATCCGGTCAGGATGTGCGGTTCACCCAGAGTCATACGTCGGCGCTTGGTGTTTTGCCTGATGCGTTGTGCTGTTTCCCATGTTTCAGGATCAATGATTGCCTCATGCTTATCCTCGAAAACTACTTGCTGATCTGCAGGCATACTCTGTCTATTCTTGTCCTTGAAGTTGACTTTGAAAGTCTTAAAGTTGACCATATGCCCCATGTATTCTAGGCGACTGAGAATATCCACAACCGTGCTGCCGTGGCACATATAAGGATTGCTAAAATCCTTGCTCTTATAATTGCCTAACCCTTTTTGAGCAAAGTAATATGAAGGGCAGAACACCTTCTCGCTTTCGAGCCTAGAGGCTATCTTATACGGCCCGAAGCCCTCCAATGTCATGCGGAATATCCGGCGCACGATGTCGGCAGCTTCGGGATCAATTACCCATTGATTCTTGTCCGTATCGCTTTTCACATAGCCATACAGCGCATGGCTGGAAGTATGTCTACCATTCATGCCTCTGGCTCGGACTGAGGCTTTAATCTTCCGGCTGGTATCACGAGCATACCATTCCGACATGATATTTCTGAACGGCAGGAAGTCATCTTCGCCTTTGTCAGTATCAACATTATCGCCGAGAGCGATTAGACGAACACCTTTTTGCCTGAGAGTCTCCATAAAAAGCCCGACACGGAGATAATCTCTTCCGAGCCGGGAGGTATCTTTGCAGAGGACAATCCCCACATTCCCGGCTTCAATATCATCCATCATTTTAACGAAGCCCGGTCTGTCAAACCGAGTTCCGCTTATTCCGTCATCGGTGTAGTGCTGGATGTTGGTGAAACCATTCCTGCGGGCATAGTCCTCTAACATTTGCTGTTGATTTAGGATGCTATTCGATGGGCCTTGAAGCTCAT
>Ga0082212_10010743_pt1 | contig 11688 bp, 12 predicted proteins | sample TergutNt197P3_FD_71548 | JGI IMG/M metagenome (GOLD analysis project Ga0082212, IMG submission 71548) | Neocapritermes taracua P3 segment gut microbial communities from Petit-Saut dam, French Guiana - Nt197 P3 | ecosystem: Host-associated > Arthropoda: Insects > Digestive system > Gut ... | reverse complement strand
ACAATATCGTTAATGAAATGAGAACATTCCTTACATGGCTCAATACGATTCATCCAACCGACCCTGTAATAAAGGCTGGGGTTGCTTATTTGCGCTTTCTGCTTATCCGACCTTTCGAACAGAATAACGGACGCATTGCGCGTAATATTGCTACGGTTTTTCTATTGAGGGCAGAAAATCTTCCTGAACTGTTTTACAGCATTTCGGCACAAATCGAAAGCGACCGGAAGCAATACAACGAAATACTACTACATACGCAAACCGGAAGTATGGATATTACCGAATGGCTACGCTGGTTTCTGTATTGCCTCGTTGGTGCGCTTTCAAAAGCTGAAGCAGCCTTGCTGCACACGCTGAACAAGTCAAAGTTTTTTGACAAATACAGACTATTTAGTCTGAACGACAGACAATTGAATACGCTTGACTTGCTTTGGAACGGGTTCGACGGCAAACTGACGACTACTGTTTACGGGTCAATGCATAAATGCTCGCAGGATACGGCGCTCAGGGACATACAGGATATGATTACAAAAAATATTGTACGTAAAGAACATGCAGGCGGGCGGAGTACCGCATATTGCCTTAATGAAGAAAATGATAAATATTAAAAATATGACTATGCAACAGGGGATTAAAGGCCATATATCCCAGATTATCGGGCCGGTGATTGACATCAGTTTTGAATCACAAGACGAAAACGGAGAACGGCTCACTTTGCCATCTATTCACGATGCCGTAAAAATACGACGACCTGACGGCCGTTTGTTAGTAGCTGAAATCCAACAACATATTGGAGAAAAAAGCGTCCGCTCGGTGGCGATGGACTCTACCGACGGACTCCGTCGCGGTATGGACGCCGTGTCTGATTACCTGCCTATCAGTATGCCCACCGGCGATCAAACCAAAGGACGGTTGCTGAATGTCATTGGAGAAACCATCGACGGAATGAAACCGCTGAAAGTGACCCGAACTTTGCCGATCCATCGTGAAGCTCCCAAATTTGAAGACCTTTCCGTAAAACAGGAAATACTTTTTACAGGAATAAAAGTAATCGACCTGCTCGAACCTTACCTGAAAGGAGGAAAAATTGGCCTGTTCGGAGGCGCCGGCGTAGGCAAAACCGTACTCATCAAAGAGCTAATCAACAATATCGCGAAACGTCATCACGGATTTTCCGTTTTTGCAGGCGTTGGCGAAAGGACACGCGAAGGGAACGACCTGTTACGCGAAATGATTGAATCGGGGGTTATCCGTTATGGCAGGGAATTTGAAGAGTCCATGGAAAAAGGCCATTGGGACTTGTCGAAAATCGATTATGAGGAATTAAAAAAATCGCAGGCTACGCTTATCTTCGGCCAGATGAACGAACCGCCGGGCGCGCGCGCTTCGGTAGCCTTATCAGGGCTGACCATGGCCGAATCGTTCCGCGACGCCAATGATGAAGCAAACGACATCCTGTTCTTTATTGACAATATTTTCCGCTTCACGCAGGCAGGTAGCGAAGTATCCGCGCTTTTAGGCCGTATGCCATCCGCTGTGGGTTATCAGCCGACACTTGCCACCGAAATGGGGCATCTGCAGGAAAGGATTACCTCCACCAAAAACGGTTCCATCACTTCTGTTCAGGCCATTTATGTACCGGCAGACGACCTGACAGACCCCGCGCCTGCGACGACATTTTCATACCTGGATGCGACGACCGTCTTGAGCCGTAAAATCACGGAACTCGGCATCTATCCCGCCGTCGATCCGCTCGATTCGACGTCGCGCATCTTAGACCCGAATATCGTCGGACATGCGCATTACGATACGGCGCAACACGTCAAGCAGATCCTGCAGCGTAACAAGGAATTGCAGGATATCATCTCCATCCTGGGCATGGAAGAACTTTCGGAGGAAGACCGCCTGACGGTCAATCGCGCACGTCGTATACAGCGTTTCCTTTCGCAACCGTTCTTCGTGGCCGAACAGTTTACCGGCGTGCCTGGCGTCATGGTTTCCATCGAAGACACGATCAAAGGTTTCCGCATGATCCTCGACGGCGAAGTAGATGACCTCCCCGAACAGGCTTTCCTGAATGTAGGAACGATTGAAGATGCCATTGAAAAAGCGGATAAAATCAGGAAAATGATGTGAAATTCATAATTCATAATTCATAATTCATAATTATTTTCGTATTTTTGCGGGCAGTAACGAAGCAGAAAAGATGATAAAAATAAAAATTGTTTCTCAATCAGGCGTAGTGTACGACAGTGATGTTGCGCATGTGACGTTTCCCGGTACTGTCGGGCGATTTGCCGTATATCCGATGCACGCGCCTATTGTATCTGCCTTAAAAAAAGGCGATATTGTGTGCTATTCGCCTGATGAGGAACAGACGGTTTTTCCCATTCAAAGCGGTTTTGTGGAAGTGAAAAACGATCAGGCTACCGTTTGCGTGGTACTGCCTGACGAACAACATACAACTAAAAATCATGTTTAGAGTTTACAGGGCAATAGAAATACGGAGACTCGTCTTATACGGGATCATCCTGTTCGGGATAGCGGAACTAAGTTTTATTCGCTTTGTACTGCCTTCATCCTATACGCACAGTCTGTTGCTCATTCCCGCCTATTTCCTTTTGCTTGGTGTAGGCATACTCCTCCTCCTGTCGCGCATGAAGCGCAAAAGGCTTCATCCCGGACGCGCCGTTGCCCGATTGATGCTGTTCAATGTTTCACAAATGATACTCTCGTTTTTTCTGATGTTCCTGTATTATTATTTGGCTGAGGACCATAAATATATCATGCTCCTTGCGTTCAGCGCTTTTTACATATTTTTTATGGGCGTCAAACTTTTTATAATATACAATATAGATAATCAGCATAAAACAGAAAAAAAACGTCTCCAAAATGCAGAAAAGAAACAATAGCCATATCCTGATTCTGTTCCTGTTGTTGGCGATTTGGCCATTCAATGCAAAAGTGACTGCCGCTGAATCTCCGGACGATGACATCAGTCCGAAAGAAATCATCCTTGAACATATTCAGGACGCTTACTGGTGGCATATTGCGACGGTCAACAATCATCATATATCTGTCTATCTGCCGGTTATTGTTTATTCCTCTAAAAGCGGATTATCCGTATTTTCTTCATCACATATTGCGCATAATCATTCGTATAAAGGATTTTTTATCTCACAGGAGGGTAAGTACACAGGCAAAATAGTTGAGCAGGGCGATGCAGGCGAAGAAGTTCGTCCGATAGACCTGTCGCTGACCAAAATCCCGTTTGCCATCCTCATTAATTCGGCTGTCATGCTGATACTGTTTTTGCCGGTTGCACGCTGGTATAAAAAAAGACCGAAACACGCTGCTCCGGGCGGATTAGTTGGCGCCATTGAGATGTTTGTGATGAGCGTCGAGGATGATATTATCCGGAAAAGCATCGGTCACGATTATGCTCGCTATTCGCCGTATCTGCTCACGGCATTTTTCTTTATTTTTATAAACAATATTATGGGACTGATACCGTTCTTTCCGGGGGGCGCCAACGTGACAGGCAACATATCGGTTACCCTCGTGCTGGCTTTGTGTACGATGGCGGCGATCAACCTGTTCGGAAATAAAGCGTACTGGAAAGAAATACTTTGGCCGGATGTGCCGATGTGGATGAAAGCGCCTTTACCGTTAATGCCCGTGATCGAACTGTTTGGGATCATTTCCAAACCGTTTGCATTGACGATACGTCTTTTTGCCAATATCACCGCAGGACATGCCATCATCCTGTCCATTACCTGCCTTATTTTTATAACGGTCAGGATGGGGGTTGCCATGAATGTGAGTATGACTGCTTTTTCACTTATCCTGTCCGTATTTATGAGCTTTCTGGAAATATTGGTCGCCTACATTCAGGCGTATGTTTTCACGATGCTATCCTCTGTATTTATCGGACTTTCGCGACATAACGATGAACATTAACAAATTTATTAAATATTTAAAATTATGACATTACAAAACATTTTATTGCAGGCATCAACAAATTTTGGACCGCTTGTGGCTCCTATCGGAGCAGCGCTGGTAGTAATCGGTGCAGCGCTGGGTATTGGAAAAATTGGTCAAAGCGCTATGGAAGCCATTGGTCGCCAGCCTGAAGCGGCGAGCGATATCCGCATGTCGATGATCATCGTCGCCGCGCTGATCGAAGGCGCCGCCCTTTTTGCAATTGTAGTATGCTTCATGGCTTTATAGGCTTAATTTTATGTCGCTACTAACTCCTGACTTAGGGATTATATTCTGGATGGTTGTCTCTTTTGCCTTTGTATTTATTATTCTGGCAAAGTTCGGCTTTCCCGTTATCACCCAATCGGTAAACGAAAGACGGGAATATATTCAGCAGTCGATAGCAAAGGCTGATGAAGCCAACCGGATGCTGGAAAACATCCGCCAGCAATCTGAAGAAACGATCAGCGAAGCCCAGAAGCGTCAATTGGAAATCATCAAGCAGGCGACTGTCGAGGCCGACCGTATCATTCAGAAAGCAAAAGACGATGCTGTCGTCCAGGGCAAACAGAAAATGGATGAGATGATCCGCCTGCTTGAACTTCAAAAACAAAAGGCCATCGGCGAAATACGGTCGCAGGTTGCCTTGTTGTCGGTTGCCGTCGCCGAAAAAATCCTGCGCAACCAGCTTGACAGCAAGGAGAACCATGACCGGTTAGTTTCGCTGTTCCTCGACGAACTGGAAAATTCCGGCGCCATTAAAAATTAACTTTTCAGACGGATGAACGAAGGATTGATTTCCAAAAGATACGCAAAGGCGCTGTACGACCACGCATCTGAAATACATGAAGAGGCGCTTTTATATCACCGTATGCAGATATTGGCGGCGCTATGGCGTAAGATGCCGGATTTGAAGAACAGCCTGCGATCGCCCATGATTCCTGTGGATGAAAAAATGAGGCTGCTCAAAAATGCGACAGGTAAAAATGCGGAACAGTCGTATCTTGATTTCGTCGACCTTGTCGTCGCAAACCATCGTTTAGACTCGCTGTTTATGATCGCGCTCAGCTATCAGGTGATTTACCGGCAGCGGAAACGTATCAGCGTCGTTCATCTCGTTTCGGCTAATCAGCTACCCTATAAGGCGCTGGAACGTATCCGTCTGTTCACCGAACAGAAAACGCATGGTAAGGTAGAATTTTCCAACCGTATCGACCCGTCCATCGTCGGCGGATTTATTTTTCAGCTGAACGATTTGCGCATCGACGCATCGGTCAAAGGACAGCTCGACCGCATCAGCCGCCAGCTTGCACAAATAAATAAATCAATCATTTAGTAAAGACGCGGCACGCCACGTCTCTACATATTAATAATTCATAATTATTATGACAGAACATATAAAAATAAGCGAAGTATCGGAAGTGCTTAAAATGCAGCTTGACAAAATCAATGTCAAGGCGTCGTTCGATGAAGTGGGAACCGTACTGCAGGTCAGCGACGGCGTTGTCCGTATTTACGGCCTGAACAATGCCGAAGCTAACGAACTGCTTGAATTTGAAAGCGGTATACGGGGCGTCGTGATGAATCTGGAAGAGGATAACGTGGGCGCCGTGCTGTTGGGGCCAACCGACAAGGTAAAAGAAGGTTTTTCGGTCAGGCGCACCAATGAAATCGCTTCGATCGACGTCGGCGAAGGTATGCTCGGACGCGTAATCGACCCACTCGGCGAGCCGTTAGACGGTAAAGGGATGATCGAAGGCGAACGGTACCGGATGCCGCTCGAACGCAAAGCGCCCGAAGTAATTTTCCGACAACCGGTATATCAACCGCTTCAAACAGGCATCAAAGCCATTGACGCCATGATTCCAATTGGCAGAGGGCAGCGCGAACTGATTATCGGAGACCGTCAGACCGGAAAAACGGCAATTGCCATCGATACGATCATCAACCAGCGCACGAATTACGAGAACGGTGATCCGGTATACTGTATCTATGTGGCCGTCGGGCAAAAAGGTTCAACTGTTGCATCGGTTGTCCATACGCTGTTTGAAAAAGGCGCCATGGATTATACAGTCGTTGTTGTAGCTACCGCTTCCGATCCGGCCGCACTACAATATTTTGCTCCTTTTGCCGGCGCTGCTATCGGCGAATATTTCCGCGACACCGGACGTCATGCGCTTGTCATCTACGACGATCTGTCGAAACAGGCTGTTTCCTACCGCGAAGTATCGCTCGTTCTACGCCGGCCTTCCGGGCGCGAAGCCTACCCCGGCGACATTTTCTACCTTCACTCGCGGCTGTTGGAACGCGCTGCCAAAATCATCAACCAGCAGGAAGTAGCCGAAAAAATGAACGACTTGCCCGAAGCCCTCAAAGACAAAGTCAAAGGTGGCGGTTCGCTGACAGCCCTGCCTATCATCGAGACCCAGGCCGGCGACGTTTCCGCTTATATTCCTACCAATGTCATTTCAATTACCGACGGACAAATATTCCTCGAAAGCGATTTGTTTAATCAGGGCATTCGCCCGGCAATCAACGTTGGCATATCCGTTTCGCGCGTTGGAGGAAGCGCACAGATAAAAGCGATGAAACAGGTAGCCGGTACACTCAAAATCGACCAGGCCCAATACCGCGAATTGGAATCGTTCACCAAATTTGGAAGCGACCTGGACCCCGTCACTGCCTTTACCATCAACAAAGGGCAGAAAAATACACAACTGCTCATCCAGCCCCAATATGTGCCCATGCCGGTTGAAGAACAGGTAGCCGTACTCTATTGCGGCACGCAGGGACTGCTTAAAAATGTGGAAATAAGTAAAGTATCCGAATTTGAGCAACTGTTTCTGCAACTTCTGAAAAGCAGTTATCAGGAAGAAGTGCTCGAACCGCTACGCAAAGGCGTTTTGAGCGACGACGTCAAAGCCGCCATAGAAAAATGCGCCGCCACTGTAATGAGTAGGTCGTAAGAACGTAAAGTGATAAATAATTCGTAATTCATAATTTGTAATTTGTAATTTGTAATTAAAAAAAACTCCATGTCTTCTTTCAAAGAGATAAAAAAACGGATAAACTCAATCAAAAGTACCCGGAAGACCACTTCGGCCATGAAGATGGTTTCCTCGTCCAAATTGCGTAAAGCCGAAAATAAGTTATCGAATATCCTCCAGTATTCGAAAGCCCTCCGCCATATCATGGAATCGTTGCCGGCAAGCGGCTATACAAGTCCGATTTGCATGGAACGTCCTGTAAAAAATGTCGCTCTTATCGCTTTCTCTTCCGATTCTTCTTTATGTGGTGCATTTAATTCCAACATCTCACGCGAGTTGCAAAAGGCATATTACAAATACAAAAAATCACCCGGTATAGAAGCCGTTTTCGTGCATACCATCGGAAAAAAAGTATATGATTCCATTCGTAAAACAGGTATACCGATCACTAAAAACTTTGATAATCTGGCTGGAAAACCCGATCAAAAAACAGTTTCCGATTTTGCTGCAACCATCATTACACAATTCGAGAAAAAACAGATCGACCGTGTCGATTTGATCTATCATCATTTTAAAAGCGCCGGCATACAGGAACTTGTGAACATACCGTTGTTGCCGGTAAAACTCACTGAACAGCAAAAAGAAACAGACTATATCATCGAGCCATCACGCGAAGAAGTGCTAAAGGCGCTTCTTCCTGATATTATTAAAACAAAAATATTTGCAGCCCTCTTGGATTCAAACACATCAGAACACGCCGCACGCATGATCGCCATGCAGACCGCCACCGATAACGCCGATGATTTAGTAAGCGAACTGACTATCGAATACAACAAATCCCGCCAGCAAGCCATCACCAACGAACTGCTCGACCTGATCGGCGGCAGCGCGCAATAAAGGTATGACAAGGGGCATCCCGGTAATCGGGACGCCCCTTGTCATCATTAGAGAATTACTTTTCCGGCTTAATTCTGTCGGTTACCGCCGCCGGGTCGACCGCCAAATTGATTTGATTCAACATATTTTGCATATTGATCTTCTTTCAACAGCGGTTTTACCTTTGCATTTTGCTCGTTACGCAATTTTGTCATTTCCTCGCGCATTTTTTCGCGATCGTCTCCAGCTTTTTCACGTGCTGCTGTCATTTTTGTCCTGTAATCCGCTTCAATTTTCTTGATGTCATCAAGCTGTTTATCAGTCAGATTAAGGTCTTTCTTCAACTGTTCGTAGCGTTGTGCCAAACGCTCGGGAGTCATTTGGCCTCTTTGACCGCCGCCCTGCTGGGCGGATACCATAAAAGCAAACATTAATAAAAAACTTACAACAAAAATTCTTTTCATAATCAATTCATTTTAATAAAACTTACAATTAAATCACACGAATCATAAGACTTTTTCAAAGCAGAATAGTTTAATCAGCGTCAAATATTTTTTAGACCGCAAGATTTCCCGTTTTTATCACCTCAGGCTTTTATCATTTCCGTAATTCGTACTTTTTATTTATGTTTGCACCATGAAGACGATACTGACAACGCTTAATGCAAAATATATCCACACATCTCTGGCTTTACGGTGGCTGTATGTTGCCAATAAAGACCGCTTTGATATTTCTTTCAGGGAATTTGTCATTAGGGATGATGTGCATAAAATAGCTAACGATCTGCTGGCACTGAATCCTGATGTCATCGGGATAGGCATTTATATCTGGAATGTTGAAAAAAGTATGGAGTTGTCTTCTCTTTTAAAATCCCGTAAACCGAAACTCATACTGATTGCTGGCGGGCTGGAAGTCAGCTATGAACCTGAACATTTTTTGAACACTGGAACGATTGATTTCGTCGTCAGCGGAGAAGGCGAATTTGTGTTAGGCGAATTATTATCAACGATTGCAAACAATCAATACGGCAATCATTCCCGAATCAATATCGAAAGCGTGTCGTATCCGCATCACATCAATAAAATGCAGGCAAAAGTCAGTTTGCCGAAATTAGCCGGCTTGCCCTCGCCGTATATGTTAAAAGAAGATCATGAAGACCGGAAAAACAGGATCGTCTATTTTGAGGCTTCACGCGGATGTCCCTATCAATGTACCTATTGTCTTTCGTCCCTGGAAAAAGGCGTTCGCTATTTTCCGCTCGAATATATTTTTCAAAATCTAAAATATCTGATTGGTAGTGATGCCCGTCAGGTGAAATTCCTGGACCGCACCTTTAACCTGAATCATGAACATGCATGTGCGATATTCGATTTCCTTATCGCCACCTATAAACCCGGATTATCGTTTCAGTTTGAAATGATTGCAGAATTATTGACTGACGAAATGATTTATCAGCTGAACGAAATGTTGCCGCCTCATTATTTTCGCTTTGAGATAGGCGTTCAGTCTACCTGCGAGCCTACAAATCAGGCTATCAATCGAAAACAGCGTTTTGACATACTTGCTGCCAATATCCAAAAGTTGGTCGATGGTCAAAAAGTCGATCTGCATCTGGATTTGATTGCCGGTTTACCTTACGAATCGTTCGAACGCTTTAAGAAATCTTTTAATGAAGTCTTTGCCCTTCGTGCAAAAGAAGTACAGTTAGGCTTTCTGAAAATGCTTCGGGGTACATCCATCCGCCGTGATGCCGGTTTATTCGGATATCAGTTCAATCAACAGGCGCCCTATCAGATTATCTGTAACAACTACCTGACTGCCGGAGAATTAAAACGTATCCATACAGTCGAACAGACGCTTCAGATCTACTGGAACAGCGGCAGATTTGTACGTACCTTTACGGCTCTTTTTGACATTGCATACAAAGGCAGGTATTTTGAATTGTTTGATGAAATAGGTCAATATCATGAAACGCTTCCGTCGTCAGGGCGCAACTTCCAGCTGGAAGATATTTTTCTGCATTTATATAAATTTCTACTGTCCAACGGTATAGACCTTTTCAGGGAACTTCGCGAAGATTATTATTCATGCTTCAAAATTCGCACGCGCGGATTTTGGGAAAACCGGATGGAGAAGAAAAAACGCAACCAACTGCGTTATCAAATCGGGAATGATAAAAAATTTTTAAGGACTTATCAATTGACCCGTAAAATCATCGAAAAACAAACAGCCATCGATGCCATAGATGAAAAAAACTTATTACTCACCGTATTCTGCTCTGACGGAAGCCGTATGAATCCCCTATTTCTGAATTATCCAATCGGTTAATTATTTTTAAATTCCATATGAAAAATATTTTTAAATTTTCATTTTTCTATTTCAAAGAAATTGTTTTACTTTGTGGCACTTTAACGCTCAATTTATAGTATTAATCGCTCCATGAATAGTAAAAAAAAGTAAACGAAATGAAAATGAGAAAAGAAATGGAAAAAGAAAATGGAAAGATGTATTCGCGCATCTTAGGGGGCAGGACATTCACCTGTTTATGTATGTTGGCGTTATATGTATGTACGGGATGTAATAAAGTTGAGGACTTGCAGTCAGTCGGTACCCTGGCATACGATGGAAAAACATACTTGGTATCTATTGGGAATATTGGAAAGAACCCGAGTGGAAATACCACGATAGAACTTATCAGCGATTTAAAAAATAAGTCTGTTATAGTCAGAGGAATAGAATATCCGGTTTTTAATATGGACATTATTGTTGATAAAATAACGGTAGGATGGAATTATTACTATATAAGCGAAGAGGCTTATGAATACGTGTTTTCAACAATGAAGAACCCTGATAAAATTATCGTATACACGATTGATGAAAAATCCTTTGTAACGTTTGACGGGAAGAGAAAAAATGTGATCAAATAAGATAAAAAACATGTGGTATAAAAATATGTTAACTAATTAATATACAATGAAATGAGTGTTAGATTTAAAATTTTCAATGAAACTATGCTGCAAAAAGGAATATTGGTTTTTGCAGCTTTATGTATGTGTGCAATGACTGTGTTTGCACAGCAGGGTATTAGCATATCGGGAAAGGTCAGTGATGAAGCAGGTCCGCTTCCCGGTGTCAATGTGACGGTAAAAGGAACTTCTTTAGGCAATGCGACTGACGCCAATGGCAATTACTCGATTGTAGTTCCCGACAGAAACGCCGTGTTACAATTTTCATATATTGGATACACGGCTCAGGAAACACAGGTTGGCAATCAAACAACCATTAATATCACGATGGTCGAAGATACCCGGACAATGGATGAAGTGGTTGTGATCGGATATGGCGCGGTAAGAAGAAGCGACGTTACCGGTTCCATTGTTTCTGTCAATACCGAAGAAATGATGAAACGTAATCCCCTAACCGTCGGTCAGGGTCTACAGGGTGCAGCATCAGGGGTTGCAGTTTATCTTAATTCAGGTTCGCCCTCAGGGGATGTAACCATTCGTGTTCGCGGTATCGCCACAATCAACAACTCGGCTGACCCCTTGTATGTAATTGACGGTATTCCATCTTCAAGCATCAATTTTTTGAATCCTGTTGATATAGAATCAATGGAGGTATTAAAAGATGCATCGGCGACAGCCATTTACGGTTCCAGAGGTTCCAACGGCGTTATTCTAATTACCACCAAACGCGGCGAGAGAGGAAAAACACGGCTCAACTTTTCTACCAACTACAGTGTAGTTAACCGCCCCAAACCGTTTGATATGCTTGACACTTATGATTGGGTGCAAATGGCGCGCGAAACAGCCCGAAACGACAATACTGCCTTAACAAACGAAGC
>Ga0082212_10010742_pt1 | contig 11689 bp, 11 predicted proteins | sample TergutNt197P3_FD_71548 | JGI IMG/M metagenome (GOLD analysis project Ga0082212, IMG submission 71548) | Neocapritermes taracua P3 segment gut microbial communities from Petit-Saut dam, French Guiana - Nt197 P3 | ecosystem: Host-associated > Arthropoda: Insects > Digestive system > Gut ... | reverse complement strand
TTGCTGTTAATAGTGGTTATACGGTCATACCTTTCCTCATTGACTGTGGATACCAGCATCTGTAAGGCATCTTCCAAATTAGAAGTATTGCTTCTGATATCAGCGGTGGTTAATCCCTTCCTGGCAGCAAATCCGGAAATGCAATCAATGATCTGCTGCTCACCTTCACTGTCCATAGATATGCTATCAGTGTCCATAGGCATGTTATCTGTATCAAGAGGCATCTCATCAATGCCAAAAGGCATTTCATCTGTTTCCATTGGCATCTCATCCGGGATTGAGGGAGAGGGATTCCCTTCAGAAATAAGCCTCAGGATCAATGCGGCATCGGCCAGGTCAACTACGCCGTCTCCGTTAACATCGCCTAAATAAAACTGTCTGGTGGTAAGTGAGATCACGCCTGCAGCATACTGCATTACCATGATCACATCATCTATGCTCAATACCCCATCCTCATCGACATCACCTATCAGGTCAGCCGGAGCATTTTCAGCATAGTCAAAATTCAACGTCCCGCTGCTATTAGATATTCTATCAATTTCAGCGCCATTACGCTCAATTTCTGTACGCCTGCCATTTACATCCTCAATGGCGGTCAGGTAGCCATCTTCATCAAAGAAATACTTGGTCAGTGCTTTGTCGGTCATCAAATAACCGTTGCCATCTGCCTCCAGTTCATAATCCTTTCCTGCCGGTCCCACAAAACTACCGTCGCCCTTGATGTTGTAATCAATACGGTTACCATCCGGAAAGAATGCCGTAGCGGTTAAGCCGGATTTATCTATGGAATACATAAAGTTATGTCGCCAGCCATAGCCCAGTTCACTTTCTTTTTTGTCAAGAGCGTTATAATAGCGGGTAAATTCCAATGGCTGAGCCCCATAGACAGCAAAATCGGTATAATCCCAGATAAAATTTCCGTTGAGCATATATACCGGGTCATTAGCACAAAATGTTAATTCATCTGTAACCGGATCATCTGAGTCGCGTAAAGGCATATTCTTAAGGATAGCTTCCTCAGTATAGTCAATTTCGATCCTGATAGCATTACGGTATCCTTGATTTGAGGTATGGGTGGGCTGAAAAACGATATAAAAAGCATATGTACCCATCTCCAGCGGTTCACCGTAAGTCTGGCCGGGCAAGACCATCTCTTGTTGCTCATGATCCCAGTAAAGACCATTCCATTCGACATAATTAGCAATGGGTTTTTGGGTTTTATCCCTATCGTACCACTGATCTCCATCATAGATGCCCCACTGGCCCTCAGCATCACTGGCAGCAATCAAGCCAAGATAATTCTCACGATCCTCATCCCATCCTTCCTCGCTCCATAGCTCCAGGCGGATAAACTGGGTTTGCTCTTGGGTAAATTCCAGGATCCATTCCCTGCCATCCGGGATAATGGGAGCAAATAATTCAGGTTGGCTGCCATATTCCCCCTCGGCTAATTTCAGGTTGGTATCTTTTTCATACAGCTTAAGATATTTGCCCACTGAAGCAAGCTGCGCGCTTCCTGTTTGCAGGAATTCCGGTACAAAACCGTATTTTTCCTCATCTTCAAAATCAATATCAGGTAGAGCCAGGGCGGAGATAGGAAATGAGCCAAGTAACATAACCAACGAAAGAAGAATCGAAATAACCCGCTTAGATGTTTTATTAAAAGACATACTGATGTCCTCGCTTTCTATTATTTTTTGACTATAGGTAAATGCTGACTACTGAGAAACTGATATACTGCTACTGTGACATTTAAATCGAAAGAATACTCTTCCAGTCACTATGGGAATTTATTTTTTGTTTTAGATCGAAATCACTCCTTGTTATGTTTTTCTCATTGCCATTTTTTACTATTCCTCCTCCTATTGTCAAATTATGTTATAAATGTAGAAATCATCCTTTGCAATTCTATAATAAAGCATACTTCCTGTCAAACGCAATATTCGCACCATTTTCTGTTCATTCGATATATAACTTCATGTTAGGTTGAAAAAATATATCATTTCGACGAAAACATAGTGTTAATGAGCAAAATATGGCATTATTTACCATTTGCGCGCCTATAAAAAAACCATAATATTATAAAGCACAACAAACCCGGCGCAGCATTGGCCGTGCCGGGTAGTATCAGAATAGTTCCTTATGCCCCACCGCCTGAAGCGGGGAATTTTTATCTAGGTGCTGGCTTTATCATCATGTTTTAAGTCCTGATAAGCTTCTTCTTCCTTCATCTCCCAAAAAAGATCGGGAATAATAGCAGCCCGGCGTTGATTTTTCTCTTGGAGCTGCTGTTTGTAGTGAGGGTCGGAAGTGATCTCGATCTCATGTTCGGCTATTTCCATATTATTCCTGGTGGTTTCAATATTTCGTCTGATCCTTTGGGCATTATCTTCCCTGTTATCCGGTTTTGACATAAGCTTCCTCCTTCAGCCGTTTTTTTTATTTTGTCAAGGTAACCCATTTATTATTCTGCTTCGCTTCTCCCGGCTAAAAAAAGAAGTTTTTCCTGGCAGGTATTTGTTTTTTTGTCAAGAATAATATTTAAAGAGCATATATAGAAATAGTTTTGGGCTCAAAAAAGGAGGGTTGGATATGGACGATTCTTTGGCTCTTTTGATTTCGGATAATGAGCTGAAACAAAAAGTTGAGGAAATGGGCCGTAAAATCAATCATTTTTATGCCGGTCAAGATGTGGATGAATTGGTAATTATTGGTATTTTACGTGGTTCCTTCATATTCATGGCCGATCTGGTGCGTCAGCTTTCTCTTCCATTGGAGCTGGACTTTATGGATGTTAGCAGCTATGGCAAGAGTTCTGTCACCACGGGTATGGTGCGTATCTTAAAAGATATTTCCGAGGATATCACTAATAAACATGTTCTTTTGGTGGAAGACATTGTAGATAGCGGCCTTACTTTAAAATACCTCAGTAAAATCCTTTGGTCTCGCAGTCCGCGTTCCCTGCGAATTTGTACTCTGCTCAACAAACCCTCCCGGCGTCAGGTTGAGCTGGAGCCGGATTTTTGCGGCTTTCTGGTACCGGATGAGTTTATTGTCGGCTATGGCTTGGATTTTGCGGGTAAATACCGGGAATTACCTTATTTGGCCATTCTCAAACAAAAAGAACAACCTTGATTCGGGATAATAATTGCTATTTTTTGGTACAATAAGATATAAACATAAGAACAGGAGGAATGCCCCATGAGATTGGAAGAAAATGTCACCTGGCAGCAAAGCCGGACCATGACAGAAGAGCTCCTTGGCAGGCTGCTCCCCATCACGCCGGAAAACATTGCTGCTCTGGATGGCCGCGAAGGCGTTTATGTGGTAACCTATGAAGGCAGAGAGCTTGGCTTTGGCCTTTGGTCCGGCTCCAATCCAAAAGTAATCTATGTCGGTATTTCCAAACCCAACAGCTCCCGACACTTTGAAAGCGGCAATACCGGCACATCTACCCTGCGCCGCTCCCTGGGGGCCTTGCTCCAGCATCAGCTGGAGCTGACAGCCGTACCCCGTTGCCAGGATCCCTTGGATAATGACCGCTACAGTAATTATTCTTTTGACCAAGACAGCGAGGAGCGCCTGAGTGATTGGATGGCGAAAAACTTTCAAATCGCCTTTCTCCCGGTAGAAGAGGAAAAAGCCCAAGCTGTTCGTTTAGCTATGATCGATTATAATGCTCCAATATTTAACTTCCAGAATAATCCCGCTAATAAATATGGGGCAGAAATTAAAGTATATAGAAAAAAATGCGCGGAAGAAGCCCGGATGGCGGATTTAAAAGTCGCCTCCGTTTGTAATTAGTATAGAGTAACTCTATGAAAAGCAACCTGATCCAAGCAGGAAGGAAAGTTCTTTTCCTTTCTTTCCTGCTTGGCTTTGTTGCGTATAATACAAATAAATTTATATTCAAGGAGGTTTTTCTATGCCAAACTGGCAAGAGATCTATCAAAAAAAACTGACTTCAGCCCAGGAAGCGGCAGGGTTAATTAATTGCGGGGATAATATTTTGGCTCTATCCGCCCTTAGTCATCCCCAAGGCTTGTTTCAGGCTATGGTAGAGCGGCCGGATCTTCGGGATGTGAGCATTTCCAGCCTTTATGTACCCGCCGAATACCCCATTTTTACTCCGGAAGCAGCCGAACGTTTCCGCCATATTTCCTGGTTTTGTTCTCCCTTCACCCGCAAACTGCTCCAAGCCGGCTTGGCTGTGCAAATGCCCTGCTTCTATGGACACTATCCCCAATTGGTGCAGGAATATGACAATTTTGAGGTGTTTGCCGCAGCAGTTTCCCCAATGGATAAACATGGCTATTTCAGCTTTAGCTGCACCGCTGATATCGCAATGGCAGGTATAGACAAAGCTAAAAAAATTATCCTGGAGGTCAATCCATATCTGCCCCGAACTTTCGGCCAGAATTTGATCCATATCTCCCGGGCGGACATAATCTTTGAAGCCCCCTGTCAGCTTCCGGAGTTTTCCATGAGACCGTTCTCCGAAAAGGATTTGGCTATCGGCAATCTAATTGCCGAAATGGTACCTGATGAGGCGATCATTCAGCTGGGCATAGGCTCCATCCCCGATGCGGCAGCCAGCTGCCTTAAGGATAAACGGGACCTGGGTATTCATACAGAACTTTTTACCGAAGCTATGCTCAATTTGATCGAAGCAGGGGCAGTAACCAATGCCAAAAAGCCCTTTGATAGATACAAAAGCGTGACCACCTTCCTTTTAGGCAACCGCAGGGTCTATGATTATGCCGATAATAATCCCTCCCTGGAGTTCCACCCTGTGGATTATACCAACGATGTCCATCTCCTTAGTCAAATGCCCAAGCTTATTTCCATCAACGGCTGTGTTCAGGTGGATCTCTGGGGCCAGGTAGCCTCGGAAAGCATCGGCCCCAAACTTTATAGCGGCAGCGGCGGCCAGGTGGATTTTGTCCGGGGCGCGGTACAATCCCCCGGAGGCCATTCCTTCATAGCCACCTATGCCAGCGCCAAGGAAGACACTCTTTCCGCCATTGTTCCCACCCTAGCCCCGGGCAGCATTGTCACCACCTTGCGTAATGATGCGGACAAAATAGTAACAGAATACGGCATAGCCCAACTAAGAGGCAAAACCGTAAGAGAACGGGCCCTGGCCCTGATCAGCATAGCCCACCCCAACTTCCGGGAAGAACTGACAGAACAAGCCAAAACCCTGAAGATGATCTAAAAAAAACAGCAGTCCGGCAAATAAAATAAATCCCTGGCCATAGCCAGGGATTTATTTTATTTGCCGGACTGCAGGAAATCAGATCGTAATCAGAAGATCTCCGCTTTGTACTGTTGCTCCGGTAGTAACGTGAATGCCTTTAACTACGCCATCACCGGGCGCCACGATGTCGTTTTCCATTTTCATAGCTTCCAAAACCAAAAGAACTTCCCCGGCTTTTACCGCTTGGCCCACACTGACATTGATCCGCAATATAGTACCGGGCAGGGGGCTGTTGAGCGGATTGCCGTCCCCCGGAACGGGAGCGGATGCGGCAGGCTTGGGCGGCGGGGGTGTTGATGCGGCTGCGGCAGGCGGAGCGGGCGGAGCCGCAGGCTTCGGCGCAGGAACTGTCACTTGGGGAGGAGCAGTCACAGGAGCCCCGCCGATTTCTTCCACTGAAACAGTAAATATTTCACCATTAACAGTAACATTATACTTTTTCATAATTGATTTTGCCTCCTTCTAAACAAATGATTGCCGATCACGGATAATTTTATCTGTACCGGAAGCCGCCCAAAAAGACCGGCCTTCCCGGCGAATGGCTGTAAAACGCAGGGTAGTTACAGGCTTACCGCTTTGCGCCGCTACCGCTGCCATGATCACAGCTACTGTTTTTGCATCCAAACCGCCCTGAGACGGGGAAACCGGGGTCTGCGGGTCAACGGAAGCCTGCCCGACAGCCGAATCTGCTGCCGCAACTGATTGAGCAGGAGCCTCACTAACATCTTTGCCCTTTGCAGATTTATCTTTTTTATTAAGCCAACTAGGCACCTTGGCCTACCTCCTTTCGGATGCCGGAGGTCGGAGGTCGGAGGTCGGAAGTCGGAGCAACCGGTTTTACTTCAACGTTTTGCATAGCCCCTCTTTGAAGGGGGGAAGGCCGAAGGCCGGGGGGATGTTTCGCAAAACCTAACCCTCTTTTTCCTTCTTCCTTTTTCCTTCTTCCTTCTTCCTTCTTCCTTCTTCCTTCTTCCTTCTTCCTTTTCTCTCCGCTTTCTACACAGGAAGATTTCCATGTTTCTTCCCGGGGCGGGATTCTTTTTTGCCGATTAAAGTATCCAGGGATTTGATCAGATAATAGCGGGTTTGTTCAGGCTCAATGACCATATCCACCAAACCCCGGGCTGCTGCGCAGTAAGGATTGGAAAATTTTTCCTCGTATTCTTGGATCTTTTCCTGCCGTTTGGCTATGGGGTCTTCGGCGTCTTCAATTTCCTTGCGGAAAACGATATTGGCCGCACCCTGAGCTCCCATTACCGCGATTTGGGCGGTGGGCCAGGCAATAGCCACATCCGCACCCAAAGCCTTGGCGCACATGGCCAAATAGGCGCCGCCATAGGCCTTGCGGGTAATAACAGTAAGTTTGGGTACCGTGGCTTCGGAATAAGCATAGAGCAGTTTGGCCCCATGACGAATAATACCGCCATGCTCCTGGGCTACTCCGGGCAGATAACCGGGAGTATCAACAAAGGTCAAAAGAGGAATCCCGAAAGCATCACAGAAGCGGATAAAACGGCCCGCTTTATCGGAAGCATCTATATCCAGGCAGCCGGCTAAAATCCGGGGTTGATTTGCAATAACCCCTACCGAAACCCCGTTAAGACGGATGAAACCGATAATAATATTTCCGGCCCACATAGACTGTACTTCAAAGAATTTATGATCGTCGGCTATCGCCGCAATGATATCGGCCATATTATAAGGTTTATTGGGATCATCCGGCACCACTTCCGCGAGGATTTCATCCATCCGTTCCGGCGGGTCGGTATTAGGCAACGCTGATACGCCATCCAGATTATTAGCGGGCAAATAGCTGATCAAAGTCTTGATTTGCTCAATGCATTCCTTTTCATTGGCGGCAAAAAAATGGGCATTGCCGCTGGTACGGTTATGGGTGGATGCGCCGCCCAGTTTCTCGGCTGAAACATCCTCCCCGGTCACAGCTTTGATAACCTGCGGTCCGGTGATAAACATTTGGCATTTATCCACCATAAAAACAAAATCCGTCAAGGCGGGCGAATAGACTGCACCCCCGGCACAGGGCCCCATGATCACAGAAATTTGGGGGATCACCCCGGAAGCCAAAGTATTACGCTTAAAAATCTCGCCATAGCCATGAAGGGCATCCACCCCTTCCTGGATCCGGGCGCCGCCGCTGTCATTGATCCCAATCAGGGGCGCCCCCACTTTCACGGCCAAATCCATTACTTTGCAGATTTTTGCCGCATGCATTTCCCCCAAGGAACCACCTAAAACAGTAAAATCCTGGGAAAAAACATAAACCAGGCGGCTATCTATGGTACCATAGCCGGTGACTACCCCTTCTCCGGGGGCTGTTACGGTACTCATGCCAAATTCCGTACCCCGGTGGGTAACAAATTGATCCAGCTCCACAAAGCTGCCCGGATCCAGCAGGGCTTCGATTCGCTCCCGGGCGGTCATTTTTCCGGATTGATGTTGTTTTTCGATCCTTTTAGCTCCGCCGCCCTGCAACACCTGCTCCCGCTTTGCAGCCAAAAGATCCAACTTGACCTCTCTAGACATCCGTTTACCTCCTTTGCCGCGCCTCCGGCGCGGAGACATAAGATTTGAGATTTAAGATATAAAATATAGTTGATCAACGGTTTTTGCTTCAATGTTTTGCGAAGCAAAACCTAACCCGTTCCGGCCTCTGGCTTCTGCCTTCTACCGTTGGCATAATTCTAGCAGTATGCCGCCGGTTGCTTTGGGATGAACAAAAGCAATTTTCGCGCCGCCTGCCCCATAGCGGGGGGTTTCGTCAATCAAGCGCATGCCGGCTTCCTTTAACCCGGCCAATGCCTCTTCAATATTATCCACCTGTAAAGCAATGTGATGAACTCCCTCGCCTTTTTTCTCGATAAATTTGGCGATAGGGCTTTCACCATCGGTGGCTTCCAGGAGTTCGATTTCACTGTCGCCGGTGGGAAGGAAAGCTGTTTTCACTTTCTGACTTTCCACCACTTCCGTACCGGTAATATGCAATCCCGGCAACCCTTCCCAAAATTTAGCTGCTTCCTCTATACTTTTTACCGCAATGCCAATATGATTTATTTTTTCTACATTAAACATATATTTCCTCCTTAAATTCGCCCGGTATCAGGCTTTACTCTTTTTAGTATAATACATATTCCGGCAGAGGGAAAGTAATTTTTAATAAGTAAAACATTTCCCAATTATACAACTAACTATAAAATATTGCCACTAGTGCAAATAGCAAGAATACAAAAGCAGTAACATCACAAAGTGGTTGGGAGCAAAGGCACTACTCCCTAACCCGGACAAGCCGGAGTGTTGAGTGTTGAGTGTTGAGTAGGAAAAGTATCCTAATAGGTCCGATTCACCCGTCATCCCGGGCTTGACCCGGGATCCCCTGTAGGCTCCTGAAAATGACATATATTTTGTGACTTTTTTTGTTCGAATTTGAGAGCTTACTCCTCACTCCCTAATTCAGGTAAATCAAAAAATATTTCCCGGACAATTTCCTGCAATTTGTTTTTATGAGGGATCCAATAGCTGACACCTTTGATGGTCTCAAAATCTCCAGGCACCGTAAAGCTCTTGGCTTCTCCGGCCAAATCCAGATCTTTCAGCAATCTGGTCAATCTGATAATTTGAGCCATATTCAAATCGGTTTCCATAGTCTGCAGCAGCTTGGGCAAAACTTGAGGCAGCTTCAGCAAATTTTCCGGTGCAGTGATTTTTTGCAAAATAGCCAGAATAAATTTACGGTGCCGCTCCACCCTGGTTACATCCCCCATAGGGTCATGACGAAAACGGACATATTGGAGCGCTTGTTTGCCGTCCAGCAGCTGCAGGCCTTTTTGGATATCAATAGTATCATAATAGGTGCGGTAATGCATCCTTTTATCCACATCGATTTCCACCCCGCCCAGATCATCCACAATTGATTCAAATCCTTCAAAGGTAGTATAGGCATAGTAATCTATAGGTATGCCTAAAAAATCACTGACGGTATCTTGAATCAGCTCTATACCTCCATAAGCAAAAGCATGATTGATTTTATCCTCGTAATAGCCGGGTATTTTCACCAAAGTATCTCTTGGTATGGAAAGCAGGCCCGCCTCCTTGGTTTCTATTTGTATAGTAGCTACCATAATAGCATCGGCGCGTCCGATATCATCCTTAATGACCTCGTTGGCATCGGAACCGACTATCAAGATATTGATCCGGTCGCCGCTAAGGGCGGCATCAGGGTCCTCTGAATGGGGTTTATATGGGGAAGAGGTTCTGTACCGGTCTAAATAGTCGTTTCTGTTGGGAACCAGTTCGCCATAATCGGTGTACCAGTAATTTAAACCCCAAGCAGCGCCGCCCCCCAAAACCAGCAAAACCGCAACCACCAAAGCAATCCTCTTAACCCGGCTCTTAGGATCAACTTTTTTCTTTTTTTTAACTTTCTTACTATCAGCCATAAAAATCTCCAATCCAGACACCAAAAGCCGGAAGAACCGATTTCATTCCAATAGCATACAAAGCAAAACCCAACCCGCCCCAACAACTGACAACCGACAACTGACAAATCAAGTTCATATTCGATAATTAGGCGCTTCCTTAGTAATCTGCACATCGTGAGGATGACTTTCTACCAAACCGGCAGCAGTGATTTGGATGAAACGTCCATTGGCTTTCAAATCACTAATGGCAGAGGTACCGCAATAACCCATACCGGAACGTAAACCGCCAATCAGCTGAAAAACTGTTTCCGAGAGGGGGCCTTTGAAGGGAACTCTGCCTTCTATACCTTCCGGTACCAGCTTGTCCCTGCCGGAATCCTCCTGAAAATAGCGGTCTTTGCTCCCCTCTTTCATGGCAGCCAAAGAGCCCATGCCCCGGTATACTTTAAAACTGCGCCCTTGGTAAAGCTCAATATCCCCGGGGCTTTCCTCCGTACCGGCAAAAAGGCTGCCAATCATTACCACATCAGCTCCGGCAGCAATAGCTTTAACAATATCTCCCGAATATTTTATCCCGCCGTCACCGATAACCGGTATTCCGTATTTGGCCGCTACCTGGGCGGCATCATAAATAGCCGTGATCTGGGGCACCCCAATCCCGGCAATCACCCGGGTGGTGCAAATGGAGCCGGGGCCCACGCCTATTTTTACCGCGTCCGCTCCTGCCTCGATCAGGGCTTGGGTAGCTTCGGCGGTAGCGGCATTTCCGCCAATCAAATCTATCGTATACTTGGCTTTGATCCGCTCTATCAGGCGCAAGACATTTTCCTGATGGCCATGAGCCGTATCAACCACAATGGCATCCACCCCGGAGGCAATCAAAGCTTCCACCCGTTCCAAGGTATCGGCAGCTATACCCACGGCAGCTGCCACCCGCAAGCGGCCCCGCTCATCCTTGCAGGAAATAGGATATTGGGCCCGCTTTTTGAGGTCTTTGATAGTGATCAAACCCCGCAAATTGCCGGCTTTATCCACTATAGGTAATTTCTCTACTTTGTGTTTTTGCAAAATTTCCTGAGCCTGATCCAAGGTGGTACCCTCCGGAGCGGTGACCAAATTGTCCTTGGTCATTACCTGATGGATATATTTATTATTATCATCTTCAAAGCGCAAATCCCGGTTGGTCAAAATCCCAACCAGTTTACTGTCAACGGTGATAGGCACCCCGGAAATACGGTAATGGCCCATTATATTCAAGGCCTCTTCAATAGTATGATCCGGAGAAAGATAAATAGGGTCGACAATAATCCCGTTTTCCGAGCGCTTCACCCGGTCCACTTCCCGGGCTTGAGCTTCTATGCTCATATTTTTGTGAATAACCCCGATGCCCCCTTCCCGGGCTATAGCAATCGCCATATTAGAGGTAGTCACCGTATCCATTCCCGCGCTCATCAAAGGGATATTAAGACGGATATTGCCCGTCAGATCAGTGGAAACATCCACGTCCTTGGGAACCACGGATGAAGCCCCGGGAATCAATAAAACATCATCAAAAGTATATCCCTTTTTTCCAATTTTTTCCATACACTTAAATCCTCCTCTTAGCAGCTAATCCTATTTTATCATAGCGTTTCCCAATTATCAAGTTTATCCAATCAATTATTGCTGATCACCACAGATTGGGTTTGGCCTTGCCACTGGACCTTCAAACCCAGAGCATCCCTGAAAAAGATTGCCGGCAAGTAGCTGCTGCCGCCTTTTTGCCAGATTGTCACCGGCTTTGAAAGGCCATCAACATACGCCGAGCCCGCAGCTATGTCCAAAGTAAGGCTGTGCCCATAGGTATTCAGGCCGCTGATCAGGCCGTCTTTATAATTGATCTGCCAACCCAAAGCTTCCAGGGTCGGACGCAAAGGCAAATAGGAGCGGCTGTCCGGGCTCAGGAAAGGCTCCTGGCTGATTTGGCGGATATCTCCATCCAGATTGATAGTTT
>Ga0082212_10010741_pt1 | contig 11690 bp, 11 predicted proteins | sample TergutNt197P3_FD_71548 | JGI IMG/M metagenome (GOLD analysis project Ga0082212, IMG submission 71548) | Neocapritermes taracua P3 segment gut microbial communities from Petit-Saut dam, French Guiana - Nt197 P3 | ecosystem: Host-associated > Arthropoda: Insects > Digestive system > Gut ... | reverse complement strand
TACAACGGCCTTGGCCACCTCACCGGGCAGGTCATGACAGTGAAAAAGAACGCCTACGGCTACACGAACGTCAGCAGCATCGCAGGGCTCAACTCGTTTGATGACTTCATTACTGCGCATTCAAACGCCATTGAGGCGGTAATAACAAACACATTGGAAACGATCGACCCAATGGGGACATACGACATAATAGTGACTTTCCCGGGGCAGGGCGGCAAACCCGGTGGCGGCGGTTTGGATCCTATTCCATTGGAACCGCTTTTCATCATTGAGGATCAGCCTCTTGTCATCGCCCTTGATCCAGATATCGGCCTTGAAGAAGGTGTTGTCGTCTACCGGCTTCCCCAGAAGCTAGTATCCACACAGGGCAGTGGCAGCAGTATTATCAACCAGACGACCGTGATTGAAAAAGATTTCGTATTGGACTATATATCGCCATTGGCACAGGTTATACTGGAGACGGAGGCGGGGTCCGGAGGCCTGACATATAGGTATGTCTACGGGCTTGAGAAGCTGTCTGTACATGTGTCGCCGATAGCTAACGGGGCGGGAAGCATAGCCCAGGACGGGGCCATAAAGCTCTGGTACCACCACGACCGCCTCGGCAGCACCGATTTCCTGACCGACAACGTGCAGGGCAAGGCGGTCAGCTACACCACCTACGACGACTGGGGCGAGCCGTTGATGAAGGCCATCCTCAAATGCGGGGTGCGCGAACTCGACCTTGTGACTGAGTACACGGGCCACCCATACGACCCCGTCCTCGGCGTCTACTACGCCCGCGCGAGGATGTACGACGCCGCTGACAGGAGGTTCATGGCGGTGGATCTCGTGAAAGGTGTAATCATCAATCCTGCGACATTGGCGCAATACACATTTGTGCTCAACAATCCACTTAAGTGGATTGATCCAACAGGATTGTTTCTTGAGGGTATGGTGATGATGCAGGGCGCATCCGGAACAGATGTGCAAGCTCTTAACGGCTTCCTATTACGCAATGGTTACGTATTGTCTAGCTCGTCATTTCGTGGTGACATTAGCAAATTTGGCACTGCGACTACGGACGGGGTGCGACTTTTCCAGCAAAAGCACAATGACCCGTACAGGTATGTATTTCATAACGTTCCAGGCTATACCCAACTGAGAGAAGATGGCGTAGTTGATTCGAAAACATGGAGCGCGATGATGGCTATGGATCTCGATGAATGGGGATGGACGGGTCTGAAGTTCAACCAGTCGCTTGAAGAGGAGTTCTGGAGAGGTAAGATAAACCCAGGCAACGATGTTATTCAGATATCGATATATAAAAATACGATTTACATCGACTACTTCCCCAAGATTTTCGCCGGATGTAAAGGCAGTGAGCCTATTTCGGATGATGATTATGATTACATAGTCGAAAGGCTCATTGCCGGGTTTAAGATGTGGGGAGGCTCATACAACGTCTACGGCATCGATGCGAGAGTGGTGGTCACCGTGAAACCAACACGGGTGTACGATCCCTATGCAGCGTTTAATATCGACCTGGATACGGACGGTAGCGCCAGTTGGGTCAGCACCTCTGTGGTGCCGACAACAGTGTTCAGCAATACTGGCTATAACAATTGGAACAGAAACACCAGACCGGAGATGTGGCTTAATCTTTCAACTCGATTGCCAGAATCGCAAGCTGGACGCACTAGGGGCGGTTTAGACCCCATAACCCATCTGGCAATGCACGAATTCGGGCACGTTCTGGGGTTGTTCGATGCTTATGCGAACTCACCTTTTACGTTTAGTGATGCTGATGATCATCGCGTAGCAGAGTTTGATGTAATGCGAAGTAAGCCTGATCAGGTTGTAAACGGGAATAACATCGCAATGATGCTCCACGCTTTTAAGAACAATAAGTTGCAGAACTACGGGAACGATACTAGCTTTGGCGTACTATCTGAAGTATTCTATAGGACAGCGAAGTAGGGCCGGAAGATGAAGAAGAGGATACTAATAATAGCAATACCAGCCACCATTATTCTGGGGTTAACAATCTTCCTTATAGCCACCCGGGAGTCAGATAAAGACCATGTCGAGACTTTGCATCGGCAGATACCAGAAGTCGCCCAATTCATAACGGGAAATAAAGAGGCATTTAGTTTGTTGCTGGAGATTAAAGATAGGGTCAACGAATTTAATGCTATTCCGAGTGGGGATGGAAGATTAGCTATCCGAAGCTATACGCTTGATATGCGGACAGACAGCGTCAGGATTTACTTAGGAAGCGGCGGGCTTTCTTCTCAACCAACCAGAGAGGTTATGCATGGGGATGAGGCTGATTTTTTATCAGCAGCGGATAGGAAGGTTCTACTTGATGCACTGTCGAGGTATTCAGTTATTATATATCCAGATAGAATAAGTGTCCAAATGTCTGAGAGCGGGTTAGCGCTATTGTATGCCATGCATCCACATAGCGCAGCAAACTGGTATGATGGCCAAGGCGACCAGGATTACTGGTGCAGCCCACTTAACAGCAATGACTACAGTTGTTATGAGTATTACAGAATAATTGATGAAAACTGGCTGGTTATGATATTTAACGAGCCAAGAGGCTAGATGCGTTGAACTGACGTGGTTATGGTATAACAGCAGTGCTGCTTACATACAACGCAAACGGCAAACTCGTCGCCATGCAGGATTGGAACGGCACGACAAGCTTCGCGCTCGACGTCCTAGGGCGCGCCACCAGTGTCAACGACCACAACAACAGGTCGGAATCCCTTGGAATGGTAGTCCTGTCATTGATGAGGAACAATCCGGTAGCGCTCCAAAACTGGGCCAACCCCGGTTCGAATGTAACTAAATACCATTGGGTGACAATCACATCTGCTGAAATTAACCCTTTCGATTTCGCTAACTCAACAGTGAACTATTCTACGTGGGGCGAACTCCATTATGGGAGCAAAGCATATAACTGGTCATCAGTATGGAGGTCATATGACTATGAGCGTGATTCCTTTTTGGTAAAATCGTCAATCGTGTTCATTAATTGAGGTGCATCAATGAAGAGACGGATTATCATCTTGTCGCTGTGCGCAGCCATTGTGCTTTATTTTGTGTTGAGTTCAATAGTAAAAAATAACCAGCCCATAGTATTCCATGATTCGCTAATCCTTGACAAAGTCGGGCCTATGCATAGGGAACTGGCGCACGACATTTTCGATGCAAACAGCGGGGTTATCACAAAGGTACACGTTTCCGAAGCCAGCCGAAGTCATCAGGTAATCAGATGGGTATTCATATCTGATAGGAGACTGAACCCGCAAGAGGAGCAACCTATACTTAGTAGTCTTTTTGACTATATGTTATCTCCAAATGAGCCGTTGTTCCCACTTGAATGGGAAGTGTATTTCTGCAGCGATGAAACGGTCAACAGTGCATATATTTCGAGATATGGTCATAGTCGAATATTTAGCGAGCGCAGCAGCTTCACAGATTGGGAACAGGTCCCCGGTGTGGGCGACAAGATCTCATTTAAAGTCATTACTGAGATAATGATGGAGAGCTGGCGTTGGCCTATTTACGGACCTGACCCAAGACCGATAACGGAGATGACACCTGATATCCCAAAGGGATAGTAACACAACAATGGGACGGAATACTGGTACAACGAACTCAACCAGCAGGTTCAGAAAGTGGTGGAAGGCAAGGACACATTCGTCAACACATTCGACCTGCGGGGGAACCTCGTACAAAGCGCCTACCGGAAGAACCAGAACCAGAGCACGGTGACCGGGGCCTACTCCTACGACGCCATGAACAGGATGGTGCAGGGCACGAACGAAGCCGGGGAGGCGTCCGCGTACACCTACAACGGACTTGGCCACCTCGTTGCCAATGGTATGATGTTCGCGAACAACGGATACGGCTACCACGGGAACCATGTGCGGAAAGACTACGTGCTGGACTATACAAGCCACCCCGCAGATGCTATCATGGGGTACGAGAGCGGCGACTCCGGCCACACCTACCGCTTCACCCATGGGTTGCAGAAAAGCAGCGTGGTCATCTACGGGATACCAAGCGGGGTGGGCAGCACCGCCCAGACATTTGATTACCCCGACGGCACGGAGAGCGTCGTCAAGATGTGGTACCACCACGACCGCCTCGGCAGCACGGCGCACCTGACAGACAACACCGCAGGCGCTGTAAGTTGAGAGAAGAGTTATGCGGTGATGAGTAATGAAGAGAAGATAGTTAGCTTTAATGACCTGTTGAAGTCGAGCACTCGTCTTTGAGGCAGAAAGTAAGCAAAGGAAGGATGGGAATGCAATGGGTATAATTTCTGAGGTCAAATGCGCCAGATGCGACAGGAAGTATTCGGGCGTCCGCAGCCGTTGCCCGTATTGCGGCGCGAGGAGGATCGGACGCGGGAAGTTTTCTGAAGAAGGGGACAACTCGAAAGGGAAGATGCTAATTGGCGTCCTGATCATGTCGGTGCTGGTGGTCGCCACAGGGGTCCTGCTATTCACGACCCCGGCGCAAGGTGATGGAGATAACACAAATATCAATGCAACGCAGACTCCATCGATTCCCGACGAGGAGGCAAACAGCAAAACCACGACCAGTATAGACGTACCCCCATCCGCGCCCCCGACTATCTCCACGCCCACGTCGCCGGCGCTGCCGCCGGAACCGGAGATACGCACAGTTGAGATCCGGTACAGTGGTAACTTGAGGACAGAGTTCACCGTGCGTATTGATGAGAAAGTCCCGCTCACTGTGTGGTACGATCCGCCCGGCGCCGAAGGTGAGATTTTATGGAGCACAAGCAACAGGAGTTTCTTTGATGTTGTCGCCACAGACCTTGAGGGCCGGAGGGCAACTGTAACGGGCGTAGGCGTAGGTACCGGGACGCTGACAGTCTCGGTTGGCGGCGTTACGGCCGAGTGTACCGTCCGTGTCCGTGCCCCCAGATAGGGGTATGGAAAAGGCAGTAAGAACTTCTGGTGGAAATAAGACAAAAGATATCCTATCATTTTAAGGCGTGGTAGATATGATGTGTGTTACGTAATACATTTCCGCTTGCGGCAAATTGAGCAAAAAGTGCCTTGCTGGAGCATGTAGCAAATCTACTTTTGGAGGACGAAATCATGATTAAGGCACGGAAGTTTATTTTCATGCTCATTATCACAGCAATAATTGGTGGTATTTTCACTCCACAGTTTGCGAGTGCCGAAAGTGGTAAAGGCGGCAGCACCACAGTAACGTTTGAAAACCCTTATCGAACCAATGAAAAAGGGTACGTCGAATGCAAACAGGGCGATACGCTTACATTCAACGCTGAAATAGGCGGAGGTATGCGGGGAAATGGAGCAAGCGCAGCGGGACTGACCGCAGATAAAACTAATTATAGAGATATGTATACCGAATCGGCGACTGTTATATCGATAAGTGTAAACCGAATCCTGCACAGAGGGAGTATTTCGTACAATAATCCAGTTGTCACAGTCACGCTCGATACAACCAATGTACCTATCGGTGATTATCGATTATTCTTCGTTCATATTTGGGCTAACTCGGCGATCGGGGGCTCGGCGTATTTTTATGTCGATATTTCGATACTTACAGATACAGCGCCTTCACTTCCAAACGAAAGGCCACCGGTCTGGGCGGCGCTAAAGGTCAATGAAGCGATTAGGGATCACCTAGTACCACAATCCATGCAATCGGGTTACAGCCAACCCACTACACGCGCCGAGTTTTGTTCCTTAGCGGTCAGGTTGTATGAAATCGTTACGGGGCGTGAAATCAGCGAGCGTACGGGCTTTTCTGATACAAATGATATAGACGTCGAGAAAATTGCCGGAATTGGCATTGTGAATGGCGTTGGGAATAACATGTTCGCGCCGGACAACGACCTCACCCGAGAACAGGCTGCTACCTTGCTTTCACGGCTGATGATTGCTATTGGCATCCCTCCGGAGAGTGCTACAGCCAGGTTTTCTGATAACGGGGCAATATCCGCATGGGCGCTGGAAGCTGTCGGACAGATGCAGGCGTCAGGTATAATGCAGGGCGAAGGTGACAATCGCTTTGATCCAAAAGGTTCGTACACACGGGCGCAAAGTATATATACCATCAAAACGATTTATGATATTGTAATGGATTCCGTGGTTCTACCACAAATAGTAATGTATGCGGAATTTCAGACAGTTCCCGATTTTGGAGCGTTTGCAGGCGCGGCTCTTTCCGAAAAGACAGTTCTGGACAACGTCACAAGTACGACAACATACTACTATTACGATTTGAGCTCTCACAGCGCAAGTAAATCCGGCGAGTATATTGACCTGTTAATAAGAATCGGTTTCAATGAAAGAACTCCAAGCGGAGGGTGGAGGTTCTTCATCAAAGGCATGGCTCCAAATATCGTTGATGTAGGCATTGGCACGCTATACGACAAGCGAGTGGTCATGGTAACTGTTATCAACTAAAATCGCTTTTGAGTTTTCGGTTTACAGCATTGTTCAACCTCACATCCAAAAACAATAGCCCCATTTCAGTATAGGACAAATGATGAATGTGCTTACCTTTTTATCACCTCGTCAAACACGGCGGGGTGATTTGTATTAGACATGATTTGTAAGAAAACCTTAATAAAACTGTACGCTGGTTTGTAATAGTTGTGGAATATACTGTGTCTTGAAAGGGCGTGGTATAATGAATAACATAACGTTTTATAGAAAGGCGGCAGAGCCGAATGAACATACTGATCTGCGACGACGACAAAGAGATTACGGATGCGATTTCAATATATCTGCAGAATGAGGATTACGCAACGTTGTTGGCATATAACGGCAGACAAGCACTCTCAATACTTGAACAAAATGAGATACATCTGATAATTATGGATGTGATGATGCCGGAGATGGATGGCCTTCGCGCGACTATGGAAATCCGTAGGGAACGCAACATCCCGATTATAATGTTATCGGCAAAAAGCGAGGACACTGATAAAATCATCGGATTGAATATGGGCGCGGATGATTATGTTACAAAGCCATTCAATCCTTTGGAGTTGATAGCGAGGGTGAAAAGTCAGCTCCGTCGATATACACTATTAGGAAGTCAGCCGGCATCAAACAACGGAAAGACATATTCTGTTGGTGGACTCTTTCTGGACGATGAGAACAAAACGGTCACGGTGGACGGCGAAAATATACATCTGACTCCTTTGGAATATAAGATTCTTTATCTACTAATCAATAATCCCGGTCGAGTGTTTTCCATTGACGAGATTTATGAACGAGTATGGGGCGAAGAGTCAATAGGAGGAGGAAGTACCGTGACTGTACATATCAGGCGAATACGCGAGAAAATTGAAATAAATCCGGGCGAACCTAAATATATAAAGGTGGTGTGGGGACTTGGCTACAAAATGGAAAAACTGGACGGCACTCCGTCCCATTAGAATATGCTGCACAATCCTGATTCCTGTTTTATTGTTCATTTCAATGTTTGGTGTCATTGGTCTTTCAAAGCTTGAATATGTGAGCAACACACTTTTGTTTTCTGACCTCAGTAAAAATGACTATTTCTTTGACAACTATATCCCAAACGCAACCTCGTGGGCGCAAAATGTATTCTGGCTGCAAAGCGAAGAGCATATTCGGAACATGGGCTGTCTGGAGTGGCAGAAAAGAGAGCAGCTTGAATATGCATATGACATGGACGACAACTGGAGTCCGGTAAGCGTTGAGTACCTTGAGCTTGTATCGGCAAACAGAGCGAATCAATGGCATATGGGGTCTATTCCCGCAAGGGATATTGATACCCTTCAGGCAAAACAGATGGTCAATGATGCAATAAACCAGCAATTAAACGAGTTCTATTACGCAAAGACCAGACTTGAGGAGACACCGGGAATATATTATTTCATAACTGACGGCAATAGGCGGTTTGGCAACGTCTCCCCGGACACTGGTACAGAGTTCTTTCGCTCGCAACCGGCTTACTTTATTTCCGAAGCTGGAAAAGCTTACGAGCGTAGCCGTAACGGTACCGAACCATATCCTTATCCTTATTACTATTACTATGATGGTGGTTACAGCAGAGATAACATATCAAGCTATATCGCGTTTTCCAGCGAGATGGTGGAATGGCAAAACGGCGTGTGGAAAGACACGCAGCGCCAGCTTGAAACTCAACTTATAATAACTATATTTCCGACAATTGTCGCGTTGGCACTAATAACCATACTCATGGTCGGCGCGGGGCGGCAATATAACGGCGAAACCGACAAGATTCATTTTACTGTCATAGATAAGCCTTGGCTGGATCTCGGTCTTGGTCTACTTGTAGCCTTTGAATCGCTTATTTGCTACGCTTTCTACGAACCGGCTTCAGTCGCTTGGCGTTATGATAATCTCAGATGGGTCATGACGCTCTGCGCCGCGCTATCGGTTCTCTCCATGCTACCTTTGCTTGGTTGGATAGTTAGCTTTACAAAATATTGTAAAGCTGGTAAATGGTGGCGGCACACGCTTATTTATGTTTTAATTCATGGGGTATTCAGCAGACTTAAGTGCTTTGCAAAATCTCTGTGGGCAGGATTTTCGCTGACTTTAAGAGCGGCTGCGCTTGGCTGCATTTTGCTTGCTTTTACTGCTGTATGTGTTGTCGTTTACCCCTCAGCTCCCATGCTGCTTTTGTCCGTGATTTTTACTGCACTCGCAGTATTTGGACTTTTACGTTATTCCCGAAAACTTTATCTTTTAGTGCAAGGTGCAAAGTCAACAAGCAGCGGACATTACGACGCTCATATTACTATAACCGGCGGGGAACTCGGCAGTATAGCTGATTCAATCAACAACATATCCGATGGCATCAACGTCGCTGTAGCGGAACGCTTGAAAAGCGAACGGTTCAAAACTGAGCTAATTACTAATATTTCACATGATATTCGCACACCGCTTACATCTTTGATTACCTATACCGATTTGCTCAAAAGCGAAGGGCTTGACGCCGAAAAAGCACCGGAATATCTTGAGGTTCTAATCCAAAAATCTATGCGGCTCAAAACTCTGACTGATGATTTATTCGAAGCTTCAAAAGCAGCAAGCGGTAATATCGAAGTTCATGTAGATAATCTCGATCTCGCGGACTTTGTTCGGCAGGTTCTCGGTGAAATGGACGAGAGATTGCGTGGGTCCGGGCTTGATTTTCGATTGAACTTACCGGAACATGCCCCTGTTTGCGCAGACGGTAAACTACTTTGGCGTGTAATGGATAATCTTCTGTCAAATGTTTTCAAATATGCGATGGCAGGATCGCGGGTATACATCGACATCGCTATGGAAAACGAGTCGTATCGGCTGGATATTAAGAATATATCAGACTTTCCCTTGAATGTAGAACCATCTGAACTCCTTGAACGTTTCAAACGTGGAGATGACGCCAGAAGCGGAGAGGGCAGCGGTTTGGGCTTGTCTATTGCGCAGAGTTTTGTTGTATCCCAGGGAGGGCGCTTCGCACTTTCTATTGACGGAGATTTATTCAAAGCGTCCGTAACGCTGCCTAAGCCTAAGTCATAGTTGAGCAGTAAGACGGGGGACGGTTTCCGTGAAACCACTTAAGACGGGGGACGGTTCTCTGTCTTACGGCAACGCAAATGGCGAACTGGTCGCCATGGAGGACTGGAAAGAGGAGGTTTTAGTCAGAGGTGTATTCCAGTAAACCCGGAAAAATCTCACTCTCATAGAGTTGAGAAGACAATACCGTATATTGCGTTGAAACCTTGTCCTCGCGGGATAAATACCAACAAAGGATATAGGCGTTTTCTTACTCAATATGGACCGTATAACGGGATAAAGTCCAATCCCGCGTCCTTTGTGGGATTATCCGGGTAGACGGGATAAGCGTCCTCGAATGCTTCGACCAACTGAAGTTCGTTGCTTCCGGGAATCAGTAACCAGGACGCGCAAAAACTGTCCGCCGCGCCGTTGCTGCCGTTGATATAGATGATCCCATCCTTGTCTATGGCGCAGCGGTTCCTTGACCAGTACGCGCCCACCAAAACCGGGCTGCCATCGCGCAGCGTATAAACGGCATGGATGTCATAATAGTCTTCTGACAGCATGAATAATTCGGGAATACCGTCGCCGTTTATGTCGTGTATCGCGTATCCAAAAATGCTGCCGTACATTTCAAAGAGCGAGCAATTAAGCTCGTATAACCGCTGTTCGTCAGTTATATTCAGTTCATATGCGATATTATGGGAGATGGTATCGGCAAGGTCGCCCGCGCCGTCTCCGCCCCAACTCAATATATCCCGGTACAAATCAATGAGCCCATCATATTCAGGCGCTCCCAGGCCGGCAGTATCAGGGGATTCATATTCCGGCACGCCACCCGCATACTCGTACTCGGCGGTAAATGCCGAAGGCCAGACGTTCGGACCATACTCATCGGTCTTCTTTAACAGCAGCCTGCCGTCGGCGTAAGTGATGAACCAGTACGGGCGCGGGCCCTGCGGGTCATTGTAGTCGCTCAGTTCTATGTGCCACGCCTCGTTCTTACAGCCTTCCCAGATAGGGCCGCTCTGGTACAAATACCATACGTTTCCGCCGTCAATATCGTCTCTGCTGAAGTCCGGTTTATATACCCCTATGATCATGCTGAGTTCAGTTTCCCCGAAACCGTTGTCAATCAGTTTGATGTCAACGCTGCCGGTAGGGTGCACGGTGATGATTGAACCGGGGCCACCATCCGGTTCATTTGCGAAATTTGGCCCGCCGTCCGCGTCGGTATACGAGATCATTCGCCATGTACCGTACAGTTCCGGGAGCTCCCACTGCGCGCCGTAAGGGGGCATTTCGGCTTGCTCCATGATGATCGTAAAGGGATCGCCAAAAAAGCCGCTGTATTCTATTGCCAAACGGTCGCCTTCAAAGACCCCGGAGCATATCACGGCGGATGCTGAACCGGGCTGCGTCAACGTAAGCGTTCCGTCCTTAATGCTCCAATCGCAGTCAGAAACGTCCCGCATGCCCCAATAACCGCTCTCTTGCGTGGCCTGGCTGACCCGGAAATACCCGGAACCGTCTTCCCAAAGGAACAGGTCCGACCAGAACTCGTCCGATGCGCCTTCGCCGGTGAATGCTACTGCTTTCCAGTAGGAATCCGCCGGTGACACATTGGCTTCTTCAACAAGCGTCGGCGTATCGTTGGATTCCTGTACCGGCGGTTCGTTCATCGTCTCAGTCTTGCCGCAAGCCGATAAAAGCCCCATTATCAGGATTACGGCGCACAGGCGGAAAATGTGGCGTCGATTCATACTTAATCCTCTCAATCTTCATCCGGCCTCGGATAACTGCCGGGGCAAGCGGGATACTATCCCCGGTTACAGATTTATCTCAGCTGATATAGTTTTTGAAAACATCCCGGAACCTGCCGCGTATGATTTTTGTGAAGAAACAAAATAATGCAGGCGTCAGCAGCAAGATAAAGAACAGGATGAATATTCTCGGACTTTCCATTAATTCTGCGTCGAAGGGACCCGATATTAATAAGATCCACCATACTATTCCCCACAGAAATTGAAATAATCCGGTCAAAAACCGCCCGACGGCAAAATAATGGAACCCGAGCGTACCGCCCCACAACCATATTTTTATGATTTGACCTTTCGTTTTGTCAATCCGCCTGAGCGTATGTGC
>Ga0082212_10010740_pt1 | contig 11692 bp, 9 predicted proteins | sample TergutNt197P3_FD_71548 | JGI IMG/M metagenome (GOLD analysis project Ga0082212, IMG submission 71548) | Neocapritermes taracua P3 segment gut microbial communities from Petit-Saut dam, French Guiana - Nt197 P3 | ecosystem: Host-associated > Arthropoda: Insects > Digestive system > Gut ... | reverse complement strand
GTCTCACCGTCGTCATCATCCGCAAGGACCTTATCGGCGATCCTCTGCCAGGCACGCCGACCATGCTCAACTACAAGGTGCAGGCCGACAATGATTCGATGAAAAACACCCCGCCCTGCTGGCCGATTTACATTTCCAAACTTGTTCTGGAACTGATTCAGAGCATTGGTGGTCTTGCGGAAATGAAGAAGCGCAACGAGGCCAAGGCGAAGCTGCTCTACGATTATCTTGATTCAACCGACTTCTACAAGACTCACGTTGTACCCAAAGACCGCTCAATGATGAACGTTACATTCAGAACCGGCAACGATGATCTCGACGCGAAGTTTGCCAGCGAGAGCAAAGCGGCGGGCATGTCCAACCTCAAGGGCCACCGGGATGTGGGAGGCATGCGTGCGTCAATTTACAACGCGATGCCGAAAGAGGGAATAGAATGCCTTGTCGACTTCATGAAAAAGTTTGAGAAAGAAAACGGGTAGTACTCTATATTATTAGTATGGAGTTATAAATGCCGGAGGACAAATGACAAAGGTAAAAGCATTCAAAGCTTTACGGCCTGTGAAAGGATTCGCGGACAAGATAGCGGCGCTGCCCTACGATGTTATGAACAGCGCTGAAGCGCGCGAAATGGTCAGAGATAATCCACTTTCTTTTCTGCACGTCGATAAAGCCGAAATCGATCTCGATCCGTCTATAAACATCTACGATGACTCAGTCTATGAAAAGGCACGGACTAATTTCGAGTCTTTACGTTCCTCCGGCAAAATGCTGAAAGACGAAGAAGAGTATTATTATATCTATCGGCTGACGATGGGTGGCCGTGTCCAGACCGGAATAGTGGCCTGCCCGGCTGTTGATGATTACCTCAAAGACACAATAAAAAAGCACGAGTTGACCCGGGCCGATAAAGAAGCGGATCGTATCCGTCATGTGGACACCCTGGACGCGAATACCGGCCCCATCTTTCTTACACATCGACCGGACAGCACCCTCTCTGCCATCACCGCGGCGTGGATAAAAGACCACGAACCTATTTTCGCTTTTACCGCCGGCGATGTAAAACATGAAGGCTGGGTTATTGACGACAGAAAGACAATCGGGGAAATAGCGTCCTGTTTTAAACGCATCCCCGCCCTTTACATCGCCGACGGTCATCACCGCTGCGCGTCAGCCGTAAGGGTTGCGCAGAAACGCAGGGAGGCAAATCCCGGCTATACCGGCGAAGAAGAGTTTAACTTCTTTCTCGCGGTTATTTTCCCTTCCGACGAGCTTCGTATTTTTGACTACAATCGGGTTGTGAAAGATCTAAACGGATTGAGCGAAGAAGAGTTCATTGAAAAAATAAAACCTTCCTTTGACATCGAAGCTTCTCCAAGAGTAGTAAAACCATCGGCAAAACACGAATTCGGACTTTTTATGAGCAACAACTGGCGCCGCTTGCGTGCGAAAAAAGGCATCTGGAATGACAATGATCCTGTCGAAAGGCTGGATGTTTCCATCTTGCAGGATCACCTGCTGGGGCCCATCCTCGGCATTGACGATCCCCGGACGAACAAACGAATAGATTTCGTCGGCGGAATCCGCGGCCTTGGCGAACTGGAAAGACGGGTGAAAACGGATATGGCTGTTGCTATTTCCATGTACCCGACGACGCTGGATGACCTCATGGATATCGCAGACGCAGGAAAGATCATGCCTCCAAAAAGCACATGGTTTGAACCAAAGCTTCTCAGTGGGTTGTTTATACACGATTTAAAATAATTTTATGCTTCAATTGAAACAACGATTCGGTCCCTGGTCTTTTTATCGCGAGGTCCTGGCTATCGCCTTGCCTGTTATGATGCAGCAATTGATCATGAGCCTTGTTTCCCTTATTGACAACTTCATGGTCGCCGGCCTGGGTGACATCAGCATGGGGGCGGTGAATATAACCAACCATTTATCCTTCGTTTACATGGTTATTGTTAATGTCATCTGCCAGGCCGGGGGCATATACATCGCGCAGTTCAGGGGAGCGGGTGACAGCGAAGGAATGAAACACGCTTTTCGCTTCAAGGTTATTTTTGCCACCGCCATAGCGGCCCTGGCATTTGCCGCAAGCAGAACAATGCCTCAACCCCTGATCGCCATGATGACCACAGGAAACGCTTCTCAGGAAGAGATTGTTACTGTTGGCTCACGATACTTGACCCTTATTTCATGGACCTTCCTGCCTATCGCGATTTCATCTGCTATTGGATCAAGCTTTCGGGAAATCTCAAAGCCGAAGATTCCCCTCATTATTTCTGTTATCGCAACTATCGTAAACACCGTTGGAAACTGGATTTTAATTTATGGGAACCTGGGCGCCCCCCGCCTGGAAACCGTTGGCGCGGCATACGCGACAATCATCGCCCGTTTCTTTGAGGTAGCAATCTTTGTGATTTACGCTGCCAGAGCCAGGGCGCCTTTCTTTGTCGGCCTTGTGAAACTTTTCAGCATCAACAAAAAATTAATCCGGGAAATCCTCGGGAAGTCCGGAATGATATTCGTATCGGAAATATCCTGGGTCAGTTCAGAAACATTGATGCTCGCCATGTACAACCGCCGTGGCGGCGCGGAAGTTGTGGCTGGTATGGCAGCCGGCTGGACTATAGCCAACATTTTTTTCCTGATATTCGGCGGGATCTGGATCACAACCGGAGTACTGGTAGGCGGAGCTCTCGGCGCGGGGAAACTTGACGAAGCCCGCCGCCGGGCTGAATGGATTAAATCAGGATTCGTGGCAGCAGCCGCAATCATGGCAATTCCCGGCGCAATTCTGTCCGCACTTATCATCCCTGTGGTTTTTTCCAACCTCAGCGCCGGCGCCAGGGCAAACTGCCTGGGCCTTGTGCTTGTAATTCTCGTTTACCTTCCGTTATGGGGAATACTCAATGTGCAATTCGCCATTTCACGGGCCGGGGGCGATACCGCCATGGGGATGTATACCGACGTTTCGGTAAATACTCTGCTCTTTGTACCCGGCTCAATCCTCCTTTCATTTCTTACAACAATCCCTCCCGTTCCCATGTTTGCCATATTAAAGCTCACAGACGTCGTAAAATATTTTATCTGTCGCTATCTCCTCCGTAAAGAACGCTGGGTTAAGAATCTGACGTAAACAGCGTAAAAATTTTTTGACAATGTTTTATTAACCATGATAAACTGGCAGTTATGGAGGAAACATATCATGTCTGAAGTTGCAGGTTACGGAATTATCTCATTGATTCCATTGAGTATCACCCTGATACTCGCTTTCTGGAAAAAGGACGCAATCCTGGCGCTGTTCATCGGCTGCCTTGCCGGTGTCATGATTCTTGGTTCAGACCCGGCTTTCGGTTTCGCGGGGCTGGCCGAAGAAGCGCTTGGAAATGACGATTTTATCTGGATCCTTATGATACAAATCTTCATCGGGATCATGATTGCCTTCTTCATGAAAGCGGGTGTAGTCTACGCATTCGCCGAGATGATCGCGGGCAAGGTAAAAACGCAGCGTGGGATCAAGGTGGCTACATGGATCATTGGCCTTTTTACCATTGATGACTATATGAGCCCTTTGCTTCGAGGTGTAGTTATGCGCCCGTTGTCTGATAGAGCGAAAGTTCCCCGTGAGAAAATGTCTTTTATTCTGGATTCCACCTGCTCTTCCATATGCACCATCATGCCTTTTATGGCCTGGGGCGCTTATGTAGCAAGCTTAATCGCCGAACAGGGCGGCCCTGTCGGCTCGGTGGAAGGAGGTATTTCGGTCTACATAAAAGCCGTTCCATTTAATTTCTACGCGATATTAATGGTCCTCTTTGTTCTTTTCAATGCTCTGGAAATATTGCCGGACTTCGGCCCCATGAAGAAGGCCGAGCGTCGCGCGAAAGATACCGGGGCTGTGATACGCGAAGGCTCCGTACCGCTCATTGGGGGAGAACTTGAGGAGCTCCGGCAAATGGGAGATTCCGGCTCCAAGCCCAACGTATTACTGGATTTTATCGTTCCCGTACTCATACTTGTCTGTTTTGGAGTTTTTAACTATTTCACCAGAAGTAGCGTAAAAATTCTGGAATGCTTCATCGCGGCTGTTCTGTACCTGGGCATTGAGCTTTCAATCCGCAGGGTTTTCAAAAGTGTGAAGGATTTGGTCGATACGGCTGTTAAAGGGATCAAAAGTATCATGGCGGCGACCATCATCCTTGCCCTGGCATACTGCATCAACCAGCTGACAAAATCGCTGGGCGCGGCCGACTTCATATTAGGCGTTACAGCAGGCTGGATGACACCGGCCATGTTTATTGCCGTAACTTTTATCGTTGGCGCCATTATTTCCTTTTTCACCGGAACATCGTGGGGAACTTACGCCATATGTATTCCGCTTGCGGTTCCCATTGCCTACTCATTCACAGGCGGACAGCTCGGAACGCTGGTCTATGCGGCGGTAGGGGCGGTTGTGAGCGGCGGGCTGTTCGGGGATCATTGTTCACCGGTATCGGATACCACTGTGTTGTCTTCACTCGGCGCCGCCAGTGATCATATCGACCATGTACGCACCCAGCTCCCGTATGCGTTATCGATGGCGGTCGTTTCGATAATTTTGTGGATAATCGTAGCTACAGTAGCGGCTTAGAAACTGTTCAGGAAGGGAGTGAGTTTGTGAGCGAATTTGATTTTGACCGGGTAATCGAACGAAAAAATACCGCGTCCTACAAATGGGACGATTTGGAGAATACCGGCGGACCCGAAGAACTCTCAAGTGTACTCCCCATGTGGGTGGCGGATATGGATTTTGCATGTCCGCCATCCGTAATTGAAGCTATCAAGCAACGCGCCCAGCACCCCATTTACGGATACCAGATCAGGACCGAACGCTACTATAAAGCGATTGAAGGATGGTTTAAAAAACGCTACGGCTGCGACCTATCGCGCAAGCATTTGACTTTTGCCCCTCCGGGAGTAATCTACGGGATGAACACGGCGCTTAAGCTCCTGACGAAGGAAGGGGACAAGATACTGATACACGTCCCCAATTACGACCCGTTATTCGATATCGTTAGCCGCAATCACCGGATACTTGTGGAAAGCCCGTTAAATCGTCAGGATAACCGGTATGTCATGGATTTTGATGATTTGAAACGCAAGGCCAAAGAAGGGCTGTCCGCTTTAATCCTGACCAGCCCCCATAATCCCACAGGCAGGGTTTGGAGAATAGATGAACTGAAGCGACTGGCGGAGATATGCCTGCAGCATGGGATTTTTATATTGGTAGATGAGATTCACTCCGACTTTACGACCAGGAAATGCCCACACACCCCTTTCTGGGCCCTGAGTGAAGAGGTGATGCAAAAATCGGTCATTTGTTATTCCGCCAATAAAGGCTTCAACTTGGGAGGGTTTGCGATGTCCACCATGGTCATAGCGAACGACGAACTGCGCGGCAGGTTTAACGCGGAAATGGGTGTCGCCCAAACCAGACTGGATAACATCTTCGGAGCAGAAGCCATGATGGCGGCTTACGAACGTGGCGAAGAATGGCTCGACGCGGCGATTGCCTATGTAGAAAAAAACAAGGCCTATGTCCGCAGCTTCCTTGCGGATAACATACCCGAAATCCGGTGGACCGAAACCGAAGGCACCTACTTTTGCTGGCTGGACTGCGAAGGTCTTGGCCTCAAAGGAAAAGAACTGTATCAATTTATGCTTGATAAAGCAAAGGTTGCATTCAGCCCCGGATACGAGTTCGGCCCGGGCGGCGAATCTTTCGTACGAATGAACCTTGCTTGCCCAAAAACGTTCGTGGAGGAAGCTTTACGGCGGGTTGTAGATGCGGTCAGAGAAGGGACCGACTAACGATCATGGAGGGTTGGTCGGGTTGGCAATGAGCGCATAACAGAATCAGGGAATGTCAAACGGATTATGATCGCGGGTTGCTGAGCACAAAAAGCTGTTATGCTGGCACTTTCTGTCGAAACGAAAGCGAAGTTTTACTGGATATTTCTATTGGGAATCCTGTTTTCCTTAAAAAAAACGGAAACTCTTCAATGAATAAGCTGCTCATTAAATATACGCACAGAAGCTGGCCCCAAATCCCCTAGTATCGTTATGTGTATACCACGTCGGCCGCCGTGATAGTTAGTTTTCCATCTGCTTTACGAGTGGCAATTCTCCGGAAATAATCACTGTATTGTCTGTCCATTACCGCCACATGGGTTAAAACCCAATTCTTTAAAAAATGAGCGAATTTTACCAGAACCATCCTTCCACCCGATTCGAAGTCCTTTGCGCACTTAACAACAGTTAATGTAAATTCATCATGCGCCTTTTTGTGTTCGGCATAACCGGGAAAACTGGTTGCTTTCATAAGCTTTTCTTCAGTCGTAAAGTGTTCTCTTATATATCGTACTGCATACTGAATAACTCCCTTAAACCATGCACGTTCTTCTTCTTCGTTTCCCGTAGCGTGATCAAATAACTCATTGACAAAATTTAAAAGTCCTTTATGCTGATCGTCAATGAGTTTTATCCCCATTGAATACGAATCGGACCAGTTAACATAATTCCCGCTGGCAATAACCGTGTTTGATTTTAGTTTTCCCATGATAAACTCCTTCACTATTTAATATAGTTATAGAGAATTCGCAGGTTTCGCCTATGAGGGGGAAAAATTTATCACAAAATACACCCTATTTTTCCATTTTATGATATGCTTGCTGTATATACGGGAGCATTATTATGAAACAAACCCGAAGTAGTTGGAATAGATTGCATTTGGTTTCTTTCCTCTTTTTCTTTTCAGCGTTCCTGATGCTGTTTGTAACTGTTATGGTTTCGGGTTACATAAATCGCATGGACATAGCAATAGAAATCAGTACTCAAAACCACCTGTTGGCCGCGGCCCGGGCGGCCTCTGTTTTTCTCACGGCTAAGGAACTGGATTTGTTTCATACCGAAGCGGATATGGAACGACCCGAATGGGGATCCATAAGAGCCCGGCTACGGCAGTTTGCCGAAGACTACCGGGTACTGTATGTGTACTACTGGCGGGACTTCGGGGACGGCAGAATTCAATACATCATTGACAACGATGACGATCCCGAAAATATGTCCACCCCGGAAATGTTCTTTGATATCAGCGAAGACCCAGTTACCAAAGAAGCGGTTCCCGTCATCATGGCCGGAGGAACATGGGCTTCCGATCTCGGCTCTTACACAGAAACCTGGGATAATGTCATTTCCGCCATTGCACCGGTGTTTAATGCTGATGGTTCCGTGTATTGCGCAGCCGGGGTAGACCTGAGCGACGAAATTATTATTACCCGGCGGAACAACGTCAGGATACTACGCGTTGTCCTGCTCTGTTCACTCGCCTTTTCTATACTGGCAGGCGGCTTAAGCATGTGGCTTTACCGGAAAAATGCGCTTCAAAGCGAAAACGCCAACAAAGCCAAAAGCCGGTTCCTTTCTGTTATGAGCCATGAGATCCGCACCCCGATGAACGCAATAACAGGTATGGCAGAATTATTACTGCGGGGAGATCTTCCCGACAAAGCCCGGGGTTACGTCCTGGACATCAAAAATGCCGGAGGCAATCTCATTTCCATCATCAATGATATTCTGGATTTTTCAAAAATCGAGTCCGGGAAAATTGAGATAGTATCCGCCGATTACCTGTTCGCTTCCTTGTTGAACGATGTGACGAATATTATCCGCATGCGTCTTGGAGACAGCAAGGTCCATTTTGTTACCGATATTGATAAGAACATCCCTGGCATCCTGGTTGGAGACGTAGTCAGGGTACGGCAGATCATGCTTAACCTTCTTTCCAATGCCGTAAAATATACCAGTGAAGGACAGATTACCTTTTCCATACGAATGATGACAGAAGAAAACGGGAATCATTCAATGGTTGTAACAGTTACAGATACAGGCATTGGTATAAGGGAAGAAGACCGGGAAAAACTTTTTATGGATTTCACCCGGCTTGATTTGGATAAAAATACTAATATTGAAGGCACCGGGCTGGGGCTTGCGATTACATTGCGACTGTGCAGAGCTATGGGAGGTGACATCACAGTGCAAAGTGAATACGGTAAGGGCAGTACCTTCACCGCTGTCATCCCCCAGGGAATAAAAGATACTACACCCTTTGAAGTTGTTCCTGATTCCAACGAGGGGAATCATGCTGATACCATTATTCGTTTTACCGCGCCGGAGGCCAGGTTGCTGGTCGTTGACGATTTGCCTACCAATCTAAAAGTCGCGGAGGGTCTGCTTGCGCCTTATGGTATGGTAGTAGACACATGCCTCAGTGGCGAGGGGGCAATAGATTTGCTAAAGCGGCAAAATTACGACATTGTATTCATGGATCACATGATGCCCGAAATGGACGGTATAGAAACGACAACCGCTTTTCGCGCCTGGGAAAAAGAACAGTACGATAAAAATCCCGTGAATATCACCGAAGGTGAAACTCAAAGGCATATATGTAAGAAAATACCAATAATAGCGCTGACCGCCAATGCCGTTACGGGGATGCGCGAAGAGTTTATTGGAAAAGGCTTCAATGATTTTCTTGCAAAACCAATAGACATATCCAAACTTGACGAAATACTCAACCGCTGGATTCCAAAAGAAAAGCGAATCCCAAAAACAGTATACGAAAAGAAGCTTGTCTTCCTGGCGGATGATGATCCAGAGAATCTGAGGCAGGGCAAAAATATTCTTTCAAAAAAATACCTGGTCGCAACCGCGCCTTCCGCAGAGAAATTATTCGAGCTTCTGGAAAGCAATCGTCCCGCAGTAATCCTCCTGGATATTGACATGCCTGGAAAAAACGGCCTTGAGGCGATCAAAATTCTCAAGTCAAAATCGGACACCAGGGACATCCCGGTATTATTCCTCTCAGAAGCAGTCGATTCCGGGGATGAGGAAAAATACATCTCCCTCGGAGCTGCCGGTTACATTACCAAACCGTTTGACCCGGCGATGCTATTCGCCTGTATTGAGAAATATTAGAAACTCCAAAAAACACCGAAGATCATGGAGTGGAAGAATGCAAATTACCCCAGCATTTTTTAACCCAGGATGTTTTATATCTTATAACTCCATTCCCAATCATTTTTACCCGCACCAATCTCAAAATGATACTTTGCAATACCAAGATCAACCTTTGTATAAAAACCGACACCGGCAACCGCATTCACTATCTTTCCATCCAAATCAAAACGAAATTTTTGTTGATTCATAGCCGTAGGCGCTAATTGCGCCGCTTCCACGCCTTTTCTAAACCAATCAGGCATAGTTCCGCTAACAGAACATAATTTTTCAATAGGTTTAGTTTTACGGGAAACACCGTTTGTCTCCCCAAAACCTACGGATAGCACCATCAATGATTTTTCATCGGTTTTTACTTTTGCAATGTTCTTGCCTTTACTGTAAGACATTGCAACCCAACAAGTATTCAACCCAAGCTGCTGGGCTTTTATCGCAATCATTTCGCCGTAATAACCAATTTTTTCTTCAAGGTTTTTGTCTTTTTTTCCAACCAGGGCAATATAGTTGTTTGCATTTTTAAATTTTCCGTATCTCGCCATAAAACCGGAAAATGCCTCCGGCTCATTCAGGCAAAGTTGAATATGTAAGCCGCTATTCGAGTTACACTCATCAATCGTTTTTTTCAGTTGCTCAAGTGTTTCCTCGTCAATTTTCCTGTCCGTATAGCTCCGTACCGAGTGCCGTGCCTGAATAGCTTCCAATATATCCATTTGTTCATTCTCCTATTTATAAACTGTTTATTTTTTTCGTGGAATCCAGGGAATGATCGGGCTAACTCGTTTCTGATAATTTTTATACCCGGCATATTTTGATACGCTAATGCTTTCGGTAAAAATGGTAGAGCCAATAAACAACGCTGTTAATGCCAATGGTCCCCAAAAACCTGATATGATCAGATCTCCGGTTACCGATAAAGCCAGGAGCCAGATAGCCCACCAAAAACCAAGTTCACCAAAGTAATTGGGATGCCGGCTGATTGCGAATAACTTTTGCGAAAAAAATCCGTTTTTAATATCATCAGAATAACTTACATTATAATTCTGCCGCAGACTTGCCGACTTTTTTGCTTTATGGAAATTCCATTGCATTTGATCGGCAATTGATTCGAAACAGATAAATCCAAGTCCCAAAGCGGTAAATACCCAGGTCAGCACAGAAGGGGCTGCTGCTTCCGTACCTGTCAGGCGGTAAACAGGCCAGGTAAATAACACAAACAATCCAATCTGAAATAATCCAATAAAGAAAAAGTTAAAAAGCTGAAACAAGAAAGGATTATTAATCTTTTTACGGAGTACGATCCAGCGATAATCTTCCACACCGGTATAACCGCCTTTACGGGCAAAATTAAAAGTAAGACGTACTCCCCAAATGGAAACCAATGCTGCCGCTAAACATAAGGGTACTGTAAAACCTCCCCTGTAAGCATAATACCATACAAACGCCACAGGAAGTAAACTCCATATACGGTCTACCCAGGAATAATCTCCTGTAGTAAGCCCAAACAAAAAAGAAGCAAGAGAAAAACCCAGCGCCCAAAGCGTAACAACCAATAACGCATTTGCATCTGACAAAAAAGTTATCAGCCCCGATATTCCTCCTGCAAAAGGAAGTGTAACAATTGCCGAAAGACACAGTGCCGCTAATAAGAAAAAAATAAAACGCTTCATATTGCCCCCTGCTAAAACTTTCGTGTAAACGGCAGGGGCTTGCGCATACGAACCAAAAGCAGTATGGGCAATAACACATACGGTAAATTAAAAACAAGAAATTTTGCGGGGTTCTGACATCTCATATCAATTAAGGGCGGCGAATCACCAAAGGGATTCGGATACAAAACCGGCTCCGGCCAAAATTGAACCGCAAAAATTACGATACCGGTAAGGGTTGCAATCATGGTTGCGTAGATAACTGAGGGTAATTGAATGAGGTTCCATCCTTTCCAAAGGGCAATAACAAGTATTATATAGAAAGGCATATACAAAAAGGCGGAAAGACCTATTATAACGCGCTTCCATGCCGGCGGGTTTTGGAATAGCAGATCATTATCATGGGCGTACCAATGATTCCAATTTGCAACAGTATTTTCCCCTTTTTGGTTAAAATTAACGCCAATAGCGGGAACCATGTCGGAGATAATACTCGTTATACAGAAGATCGAGAATATCACCATAAAAAAAATGTCAATCGGCCTTTTGGACAAAGGCAAGTTATCAGTATGGTTTGTTTTCATTTTCTTCTCCATCTTAATAGTCTATATTATATAGATTTAATAAAAAATACAAGCTTAACAACATGGGGGAAGTCTCCTCCCAGGGAAGCAAAAATCCGGTAAATTCACCAAACTTTCCAAATAAGCGCAAATAAGTTGACATAACTCCACTCAAGACATACAATTTATCCATGAATATATCCACATATACGGTAAAACCGAAACTTCCCCCTCCCCTGAAGCCGCTGGAAGAGATAGCCCGCAATCTCTGGCTCTCGTGGAATTATGACGCGGTCCAGCTTTTTATCAGGCTGGATTATGATGCTTGGCTCCAGTCCCACCAGAGTCCGGTACGGACGCTGGGCATGGTCAGCCAGGAACGGCTTATGCAGGCCGCCAAGGACGATTCCTACCTGGCGGCTC
>Ga0082212_10010739_pt1 | contig 11693 bp, 7 predicted proteins | sample TergutNt197P3_FD_71548 | JGI IMG/M metagenome (GOLD analysis project Ga0082212, IMG submission 71548) | Neocapritermes taracua P3 segment gut microbial communities from Petit-Saut dam, French Guiana - Nt197 P3 | ecosystem: Host-associated > Arthropoda: Insects > Digestive system > Gut ... | reverse complement strand
TAGCCAAACTGCGAGCGCGTAACCGATGTTTTGCCGGCTGGCGTGTTGTAGGCTGCCGTCTCGAAGGGATACACAGCCCAAAAACCGGTAATATATCCAATGTGTCCGTTGTTTTCCCTCACCGACATATCTTCCGACGTTTCTTGCGCCACCAAGCCAAAATCTTCCGTTGCCAAGCGTTTCATTATGTTTTGCACCTTTCCGTACGCTTCCAGCGTGTCGGCAGGACTTGCATCGTTGGAAACGCGGATAAGAATATGGCTCACGTCAATGTCCTCTTTCAGTCGGTTGTAGGCTTCTTGTATAAGTTTTCTCTCTACGTTTTGGTCGGTAAGGTACTGTTTTGCTGACTGCATACGGTAACCGCTGAATTCTTCTTTAAAAGCTGCGGTTGTGTCTAATCCTTGTGCTTTGGCTTCGGCTACTTTTATTTTTAAGTCGGAGAAAAGCAACGCGTACTCTTTCAAGTCTTTTTTGTCAATCGCGTTATCGGCGTTGTTTTTATTGTAGATGTACTCGAATTCCGATTTGGTAATTACTTCATCGTTGATAATCATCAACGTTGGGTCTGTCGGCGTTTGTGCAAATATGCTCAAGCAGAGAAATAAACTTGAGAAAAAAGAAATGTATTTTTTCATGTTTTAGAAAATTTAAAATTATCAATTTCGATTATTTATTCAGATACGCAGATTTTACTTTCTCTTCCATAAACAAGGCGATTTCTTCGGCTGAAATTTGAGATATTGGCTCCAAGTTTTTAAATTCCGTGTCGGGCGTAAATTGTTTGTAATTAAGCAATTTCCCTATCAGATTTTTACTTTTCAGCGTATGTCCCGAATATTTTAATGCGTTGTCTATAATGGCAATAATTTCTTTTGGCGTTTTATCTTTCAATATAAAATACAAATCGTAGTAATCTCTAAAATTACTTCGACGCAACAATACTTCCATTTTCAATGAAGCTATTGTGTCGGTATCTATCAAATTGATATTTCCCGAAAACGGAACGGTTTTAATGGATGGTTCTCGTTTTTCCGGTGCATAAAATGATAATTTCACACCGTCATCAATCAGAAATTCCACATGATTGTATTCCAAAATATCCGTTGAATTGATAATGTGATTTTTTGCTTTCAATTCGGCGGAAATATTTTTGACATCAACAAACATTTTTTCATTTTTTTGTTTTTGCCAGCGCATAAAATCCAAGTCTTCGCTCAAACGGTGATTTATTTGCAACGACAACGCCGTTCCGCCAACTAAATAATATGGTTTGATGCAATCCATCGTTGAAATAGACTGTATCGCCTTTCTCGTTTTTTCTACAACTGCGCGATTCATGACCTGTTCATCTTGTAAGTTTCCATTGCTTTCAAATATTGCACTGGTCTTTTTATATCAAAATACAAAGCGGCAAAACAGATATTCATATTGCGCAAATAATCGCCTTGCGGCACAAGTTCGTCTAACCATATACGTTTTATTTTTCGCTTCGGAAAAATATTGAACAATAAATTAATATCTTGTAAATCAAGTCTGATAAGTACGTGTTTGATTAAGTTGTAATCGGAAATTTCCCGACATGAACTTTTATCATACGACCAAAAAGCATGTGCTTTTTGCAGTTGATTTAATAAATAGGATTTTATTTGTTCTTTAGTCATAAATTTATACCACTTAATTCTCTCCCGGACTATAATTCGGTGCTTCGCTCGTTATAGTTATATCGTGCGGGTGATTTTCGATTACGCCTGCATTGGTAATGCGTGTAAATTGTGCTTTGTGCAAGTCGGCAATGTTTTTTGAACCGCAATAACCCATTCCTGCGCGAAGTCCGCCAACCATTTGATAAATGACTTCAAACAACGTGCCTTTGTAAGCAACGCGTCCTGAAATTCCTTCGGGAACGAATTTTTTTGCATCGTCTTTGTCCGATTGGAAATAACGGTCTTTCGAACCTTTTTCCATTGCTTCGAGCGAACCCATTCCGCGATATGATTTGAATTTCCGACCGTTGTAAATAATGGTTTCGCCGGGAGACTCTTCTACTCCGGCAACAAGTGAACCAACCATGACGGAATATCCGCCGGCAGCTAATGCTTTCACGATGTCGCCCGAATAACGAATTCCGCCATCGGCAATAAGTGGAATATCTGTTCCTTTTAATGCTTTTGCCACTTCGTAAATGGCAGAAAGTTGAGGAACGCCAACACCGGCAACAACACGAGTGGTACAGATTGAGCCTGGTCCGATTCCGACTTTTACGCCGTCTGCACCTGCTTCTACCAACATTTTTGCGGCTTCGCCAGTGGCAATGTTACCAACCACTATATCAATGTTCGGGAAACGTTTTTTTGCTTCTTTCAGTTTTTCTATCACAGCGTGTGAATGTCCGTGCGCGGTATCAATCACAATGGCATCTACACCTGCTTCTACCAATGCTTTTATACGGTCTATCGTGTCGGCGGTTACGCCAACACCTGCGGCAACGCGAAGGCGACCTTTTTCGTCTTTGCACGCCATTGGTTTGTTTTTGGCTTTGGTAATGTCTTTGTAAGTAACGAGTCCGATGAGTTTTCCGTCTTTGTCAACAACGGGAAGTTTTTCTATTTTGTATTTTTGCAGTATTTCCGAAGCGGCTTCTAAGTCAGTTGATTGATTAGTGGTAACCAAGTTTTCTTTTGTCATTACCTCATCAATAAGTCTGTCTTGGTTTTTTTCAAAACGCAAGTCGCGGTTTGTAACGATGCCGACCAGATAGCGATTGTCGTCCACCACAGGAATTCCGCCGATTTTATATTCCGCCATCAAATCCAGTGCATCTTTTACAGTCGAACCTCTTTTAATAGTAACAGGGTTGGAAATCATTCCATTCTCGGCGCGCTTTACAATATATACTTGTTTTGCTTGCTCTTCGATGGTCATGTTTTTGTGGATAACGCCGATGCCGCCTTCACGGGCAATAGCAATCGCCATTTTCGATTCAGTTACAGTGTCCATTGCTGCTGTAACAAAAGGAGTCTTCAGTTCGATGTTGCGCGAAAAGCGCGATGTGATGTTTACGTCTTTGGGTAACACTTCGGAATAGGCAGGAATCAACAATACATCGTCGAATGTTAATCCGTCGTATACAACTTTTTCTTCTAGAAATGACATAGCTTGTATGGTTTAGAATTTGTTGCGTGCAAATTTACGAATTTTTATTGAATTATTTTCAACGATTTTTATAAACTTTCAATTATCCTGTTTTTACTCCGAAAATATATCCGACTATTGCTGCAATAAGCATTGCCATTGTTCCCCAGAAACAAATCCGCAACATGGATTTTCCAATGGCGCAACCGCCCATTTTGGCTGTTATAGCGCCCGATAATGCTAAGAAAATAATGGCAAATCCGTATTGACAAAACACCATATATTTTATGGGTGCAAACATGGCGACCAAAAAAGGAAACAACCCGCCGGAAATAAAAGAGGCGGCAGATGCCATGGCTGCTTGGAAAGGGTGTGGTTTTGTTATTTCGTTGATGCCAAGTTCTTCTTCTGCATGTGCTTCGAGCGCGTTTTTGTTGGTCAGTTGTACAGCAACTTGTTTGGCAAGGTCTTTATCTAATCCTCTTTTTTCGTAAGCTTTGGTCAGTTCTTCCAATTCTTCTGCGGGATTGTTTTCAAGGTCTTGTTTTTCTCTATTCAAGTCGGCTTTTTCGATGTCGCTTTGCGAGCTGACGGAAACGTATTCGCCGGCAGCCATGGAACAAGCTCCGGCTACAAGTCCTGCCAATGCAGCCAGCACAATGGCATTTCTTTCAACATTGGCAGCAGCAACTCCGATTACGATACTGGTGGTAGAAAGAATTCCGTCGTTTGCTCCAAGTACGGCGGCACGCAACCAGTTTGTTCTATTTGTATAATGTTTCTGCATGATTTCATGCTTTTTATCTGTCATTAAAATGTTTTTTGCTCATCAACTCTTTTTACCGATTGTACTTCGGGCACTTTGAGAATATTCATACAGAGGTTGTTTACGTCTTCGACATCGCGTACATACAAGGTTATGGTGCCCGAGAAAATACCGTCGTTTGTTTCCATACAAACACGTTGCATATTCACAGCGTGTTCGTCGGAAATAACTTTGAATATTTTGCTTAACACACCAACATTGTCTTTTCCTTTTAGTTCAATCACAGCCGGGAATGACAATTCTTGATGTGCAACCCATTTGACATCAACAATGCGGTCGCCGAAACTTGCTTTGAGTTTTATGGCAAATGGGCAGCCTTGTTTATGAACGATAATACCGCTGTCGATTTTAAAACCAACGGTTTCATCGCCCGGAATCGGATTGCAGCAATCGGCAATTCTAAAAGTTACGCCGGCATCTTTTCCCGTTAGTGTTATCTTTTTTTCTTTTCCGTCCTGCTTTTGTGATTTTTTATTGGAACTAAATAATTGAAGTTTCCAATATTTTGCAAAACGGTTCTGGGTGCTTTCTTTGATGAATTTGTTGATGTTTTCGTCTGTAATTTTCCCTTTTCCTATCTTGTAGCATAGTTCTTCTTTATCGTGCAGGCTAAAGTGCTCGACTAATTGATGAAAAAACTGTTCGTCGGACTTAAGTTCTGCTTTTTTCATTAATTCTTCGAGATGTTTTTCACCTTTTTTAGAATATGTTTTATATTCTTTTTTAGAGATGGCTTTGATTTTTGATTTTGCGCGCGCGGTGGTTACATAGTTTATCCATTCGGGTTGTGGATGTTGTTTTTTCGACGTAAGAATTTCTACTTGGTCGCCCGATTTAAGTTCGTAGCTCAGTGGCACAATTTTATGGTTTACTTTGGCGCCAATGCAGTGCATTCCCAAATCGGAGTGCAAGTAAAATGCAAAATCGAGCGCGGTGGCGTGCTGCGGCAATGTTTTGATTTCGCCTTTCGGCGTAAATACAAAAATCTCAGACGCAAACAAATTCAGTTTAAATGTGTCAAGAAAATCAATGGCATTCGGCTCAGGATGTTCGAGCAGTTCTTGAATGGTTTTGAGCCATTTGTCGAGTTCTGTTTCTTCTTCTATTTCTTTGCTGTCTTTGTATTTCCAATGGGCGGCAAAACCTTTTTCGGCAATTTCGTCCATTCGTTTGCTTCTGATTTGCACTTCAATCCAATGTCCGTCGGGACCCATCACGGTGGTGTGCAAAGCTTCGTATCCGTTGGCTTTGGGCGTGGTTATCCAATCGCGGAGCCTGTCGGGATGTGGTTTGTACATGTCTGTAATTGCCGAATATATATGCCAACAAGCTGCTTTTTCTTCTTGCGGGGAAACATTGTCGCCTTTGTCGAACACAATGCGTAGCGCCATAATGTCGAACACCTCGCTGAACGGCACATTTTTCGTCTGCATTTTACTCCAAATGGAATAAACGGTTTTTGTGCGCGTGGTGAGTTCAAATTTGTAGCCCATACTTTCGAGTTTTTTGCGAATGGGCTGCGAAAATTCTTTGTATACCGTGGCGCGTTCAATGTGAGAATCTTGGCGTTTTTTCTCGATTTCCTTGTATGTTTCGGGATGTTCGTATTTGAAACTTAAGTTTTCAAGTTCGGTTTTAATGGCGTGCAGTCCGAGGCGGTGCGCCAATGGAGCATAAATATATTGGGTTTCGCCGGCAATCTTGTATTGCTTGGCTGCCGGCATCGAACTCAAGGTTCGCATATTGTGCAATCGGTCGGCAATTTTTATCAGAATAACGCGAATGTCTTCGGACATTGTAAGCAATAGTTTTCTGAAATTTTCTGCTTGTTCGGAAACTCTGTCGGCAAAAATTCCGCCTGATATTTTTGTCAATCCGTCGACAATCAATGCGATTTTTTCTCCGAACAAATTTTGAATATCTTCGACCGTGTAGTCGGTGTCTTCGACCACATCGTGCAACAATGCGGAACAAATCGAAGTAGAACCAAGTCCTAATTCTTTGGAAAGAATACGAGCAACAGCCAGCGGGTGCATAATATACGGTTCGCCCGAACGTCGTCGTGCGCCCTTATGTGCTTGGTAGGCAAAATGGAATGCTTTCTCAATAATTTCGACTTTTTTTCGATGGGTCGAATTTAAGTAATCATGAAGCAATTTTTGAAATTCCTGTTGGATAATTTCTTCTTCCTGTTTTTCTTTACCTTGTATTTGTTCGGTCATAATTTTTATTCAAGATTCAAACCCCTAAATCCCCTAAAGGGAACTTTTAGATTGACGGTATTTTGCAGAGTTTCCTTTAGGTATATTAATATAGACCTTGAAAAGGTACAAAGGTAGGAAAAATTTCTCAAATTCAGCCATTTGAAGAAATTTTTCTTTTGTTGTGGGATATCGGTAAAGACATAAACCGTCTCGTCGATAATACCAAAGCTGCGATTTTCAAGATTTACCGTGGAATAATACTTTGGTGGTAAAAACAAATTGTACCAAAAAGAACAAAAATAAAAATCGTATCTCATAAAATATGCTGACAAATACGGGGCAAATTAGTCAAAAAAATTCCGGCAGAACATATCACGTGCTCTGCCAGAAAAATCAATGATTATAAATAAATACAATCGATAGAATTAGATGGACATTAATCATTCAAAAAACTTAAATTCTAACCTTCTGTTTTTTCTTCGATTGGTTTCGTTGTTATTTGGATAAATCGGCTCCGTTTTTCCTTTCGAAAGGGTTGTGATTCGAGTTGACCGTATGCCGCTCTGTACCAAATATTCCTTAGCTGAATCAGCACGCTCTTGTCCTAAGCGCATATTCAGAGCATCACTTCCTAAATCGCAAGTATGTCCTGTAATCTGCAATCTTATATTCTCATTCTCGCGCATCAGATCAACAATTTCCATCAAGAAGTTTCTTTGTTGCGACGACAATCTTGAAATAGTCAAATTGAAATTATCCATATCTGCACGATAGCGCACAATCTCTGCTGCAGGCGTTCTATTTTCCTCTGGAAGTTGTGTTTGTGCTTGAATCGTCTCTTCCTGCTCTCTGCTTCGTCTTAGCTCTCGCAACATTGCTCTTGTTTCTCTTTGAACAATATTGGTTACCATCTCTTCTAATTCACTCTTATCTATCTTCCTAGAAGCTTTTTCTCGTTTACTCTCATCTATTTTGCACAAATTTATACCCAGCTTTAATTTTAGTCCTACTGCCATAGGCTGCAATTTGTCAGTAAAACGTTCTGTGTTTTGCTGATGAGTAACCGCTGAAGTCAAGATAGAGTTTGTGTGAAAATTCCATGGCTCATGCTCGTTGTAAACAATAAATGCATCATTGCCGTTGCCTTTCATCACATTATTAAATGTATAGTCGGCATAAATTCCTGTATATAACCACAAACGTTGAGAGAGATTCCATTTCATTCCCAGTTCTACCGTTCCCATATACGATAAGCCCAAATCCAAATTGCCTTTACGATTCTTATCATTAAATGTGCCGTAACCCAAATCTGTTTGGTGGTAATAAATTACATTCAAATCTTTCTGATAGCCGTGTGTTTTGAATTCTGTATCGTAACTTTGGTATTTTGCATGGACCGGAACACCTAATTTGAAACCTAACGAAGTATAAAATTTATGTTTTCCATTTGTTTGAAATGTTAGAGAAACAGGCACATTCAAATTCCATAGCCGTTGTTTCTCACGGTAGTTATTCACTTGGGCATAGTAAATGATATCGTCTCCATCGGGATCTGTTGTATCAAAACTGTTTGTGATTTTGTCTAATTTGGCATCGCCGTTGTAAGCTGCAACTTCGGCGCCAAAACCGATTCCCCATTGCTTGGCAAAAAACCATGTGTAGCCCAACCCGAATGAGCCGCCTAATCTCAAATGTTCCTCAGCGTAGCGAGCATCATAGTACAGCATCGAAAGACCACCGCCACCCCAGATAGAAAACTCATGAGGACAATAATCTTTTTTCTGTTTGTCTGTTGTTTGTACGCTTTGTTCAGCAGAAAGTGTTTCTTTCGCCTCTACGGTAGAAGAGTCTTGAGAGTACACGCTAATGGTAAAAATGCTTATAATACCGATTAGGGTTATGATTCTTTTTAGATTTATATTTTTCATGCTGTTTTTAATTTTTGACAAAGGGAACCAAAGAGAAGAAGATTCATATTATTACACTAAAAACTAAATTCTAATTTTCTTCTTGCTCTTTGTTCCTTTGTTTTTTTTAAATTCTCATTTCTATTATTTAACTATTACTTTCACATCTGTACTGACGCTGTTTTTAATTTTTAAGTAAGGGAACTAAAGAGAAAAAGATTTATACAATTTATTAGACTGACTAACCAATAAATCAACTTAGCTATCTTTTTACTCTTTGTTCCTTACTCTCTTTTAAATTTTCATTTCCTTTATTTAACTATTACTTTCACATCTGTACTGATAGTGTCGTCAATGAAACGGACAATATAAACACCTGTAATATTCGGCATTTGAAGTTGTGTTTCACGTCCGGTTGCTTTCGAGCGGCTCAATATTTGTCCATTCGGCGAGTAAACAACGATACTTGCATTATTCAATGCGCTTTCATCTTCTAAATCCAATACTTCCAATGTAATTTTTTTATTCGAAACGTTGGTTACCGGATTAGGATACACTTTGATACTTGGAGTTGGTGTTGCCCATTTAAATTGATATTCGCAAGAGACAAATCGTACACCATCTGCCGTAGTTAACTCTACATGGTAGAGCGCTTCAAGGTCAAGACTATTTCCGCCTGTATAATAATGGTCAGCATAGTCGGTTGGTGCATCGCCTTGTTTTATCAACTCACCGTTTTTGAACCAGCGGAAGTAAACAAACTGATGCCCACCATTCGTATTTGGATTGTTATTGATAGTAAGGGTATGATTACGTTTTTGTACAATCAAATCCAAACAGTTGCCTCCTGCCGTAGCTGTTTCGCTAACTATTGTTCCACCGCAACCACTTACTTCTACGTGGTATGTATCCATAGCATCGCCTAACTCGACTGTGATTTCCGGCGAATTACTATTAGATATTGCTATGCCGTTCCTAAACCATTGGTAGCTTGTTGCGCCTTCGGTTTCTACACTAAGTTGTATGTTTACAGGAATTCCGTTGTCTATAATTGCCTGACTCTCAGGCTGTCTGATAATACGCACATTGGCATTCACAATTATTGCTCCCGACACTGTGGTAGTATCGGTATTGTAATTACAGGTCAAACTTGTTACGATACAGCGGTAATAGTTTGTTCCAATTGCATTTGCCGGAGGTGTAAAGTGTGCGGTTTGCGCACCGTTTGCTGAACCTAAATTCACAAAGCTGTTACTATTACCAGATTCGTTGCAGCGATACCATTGATAAGTGTACTCACCGGGAGCAACTGTCACCGACAAGGGATTGAAAGACGCATCACGACAAATGGTTTGTGCATCGATGCGTTGTCCCAATATCAATTTTTCGGCAAAAAACCAAACTAAATCATTGTTGTAATAACGATAGCGCAACAAACCAATACGACCGTTCAGGTTTTGCTCGTTCATGCGGAAAGTTCCGGGATCAGAACCTACTGCATTGGCACGGATTAAGTCGATACAAGCGCCATTCCAACCCAAACTTTTGTTGAAAGCGTCAAGCTCAATGGTGGTTGGTCCATCGGTTTTGGTTGCCGTACCGATTATATCAATATAACCGCGAGTGCCGGGCGTATTACTGTTGTCATTCACGGAGATATAAATCCGTGAGCCGTCTTCGCCAATGTAGTTGCCCGAGATTGCCAATTGGTTTGTCTGTTCGCCTCGAGGGCTGTGCGAACCTAAAAACAACTCTCCGGTGGACATGATTTTCAAATCTCCATTGATGAGAACCCATGGTGTACCTGATCCCACCACCATCTGACCATACAAGTTGCCCGGCAACAGTTGTGCCGAAGCTGATAAACTTATGCACAACAGGCATAAACTTATCAGAAACTTGGTTTTTTGTTGTTTATATTTTTTCATACATCAACTATTTTATTTTTTTACATTTGGTCGTATGGAACCCGCGGGTATTTTCATTCTCTTTGATGAGCGTTAGTTCATGCGGGTTTCATAAGACTAATTTTGTATTGTTTGTAATATGACATTTGAAAACCGTTAGGGATTCGCTCGGCAGAAGCATATGACTATGAGTAAATTTCATCTTCTACCAAGCGAGAATACCCAACGACATTCAAATTTTTACTGTCCTATAAACGTCATGACAACAGGTGGATCACCGGCAGTCAAATCTCCGCTACAAGTGTAGAAGATATTGATTGACGTAAGGGTAAAGCCTTGTGCTGCGTCTATATTTTCATTCTTCACACGCAAGGTGTAAGCTATCGCATTGTTTACCACTTTGGTAGTTGTGGTCACGTCGAGGTTTATCGCTATAAACACATCTCCTTGGGCAGAAGTGAATACAGGTTCTATTCCTATTACTTCTATTGTATTGGTATTTGTACCGGTGGTTCCGGTATAGATAAAACTTCCGATAGTGTAATTTGCTCCAACAGAAATTTCCAGTTTTTTGATAACAGAGGCGGCTGTTGCTAATTGCCAACGGTTGTCATTCCATTGCAAGATTTGTCCGTTTTCTGTTCCGGGAACAAGACCCAATTTATATTCGTTTTCTACTGATTTGTCGATAGTCAAACCGCCACGATTGGCAATAGTATCAACAATAGTTTGTTGTAAAATAGAATCTTTTACCGGTTGGCTCAAATCTACCCAAGCAATTGTACCATCAAGTATTTTGTCCGATGTTACGGCATTGTTGGCAAGTTGGGCAGTCGAAATTCCCGAATCTTTCACGCTAAATACGTTACCTGCACCTAAAGTAATAGTCTCTTCGTCTGCGCTGTATTCGGTATTCGTATCAATACCTTCGATAGCTTCGATGAATGTTTCGCTGCTAGTCAAGTTAGTGATGAAGGTTTCATAGTTCACCAAACTGTCGGCAATTGCTGCAATATCTGCACTGAATTCAGTAACATCAAGATTCAAACCGTAACCGGCTGTGTAAGTAGTATTATTGTCTACCGGTGTTTGCCAAGTTCCGTCGCTTGCAAGGAATTGTCCTGCCGTAGGAGTTCCGTTTATTGATAACATTGGTGTTGTGGTACTATTTGCACCAAATGTCAAACCTGCAACATCGGAAGTTACAGAAGTAACTGTACCGCTTGTTGTGATTGCGCCAATGCTTCTGGCCTCCCATGTACTACCTGTCCAAGTCAATACATCGTTGTTTGCGCTTGCCATTGGCAATGCTACATCAATGTCAGAAGTTCCGCTGCCGGTAACAATAATGCCTCGTGTTCCTTCTATGTTTATATTTGTCATAAAATTGTTGGTAAACGTTTCGCTTCTTACCAAGCTGTCAGCAATGAAAGTCATGTCGGCGCTGAATACCGTGTCAGTCAATATCAATCCGTCACCGGCAGTGTATTCGGTATTGGTATCAATGCCTTCGATAGCTTCGATGAATGTATTGTTGGTCGTCAAATTGGTAACAAAGGTTTCGTTGTTTACCAAGCTGTCGGCTATAAATGTCATGTCGGCGCTGAATACCGTGTCAGTCAATATCAATCCGTCACCGGCAGTGTATTCGGTATTGGTATCAATGCCTTCGATAGCTTCGATGAATGTATTGTTGGTCGTCAAATTGGTAACA
>Ga0082212_10010738_pt1 | contig 11693 bp, 11 predicted proteins | sample TergutNt197P3_FD_71548 | JGI IMG/M metagenome (GOLD analysis project Ga0082212, IMG submission 71548) | Neocapritermes taracua P3 segment gut microbial communities from Petit-Saut dam, French Guiana - Nt197 P3 | ecosystem: Host-associated > Arthropoda: Insects > Digestive system > Gut ... | reverse complement strand
ATAATATTTTTTATAATTTTTATATAATATTTTTTATAATTTTTATATAATATTTTTTATAATATTTATTTTGTTTATTAAGAACTAATTTCAATAATAAAAACAGACTTTTATATATAAAGAAAAATATAATTATATTAATATAAATTAATATTATAAAATCTTAAAATTTCTTTAATGAATATTTATTAAAGATTTATAAGATTATTTAAAGGTTTGTATAACATATTTCCACATAAAAATGGAGGAGAGTATTTGGCAAGACAACAACCAACACAAGAATTTAAAAGAGTACGTACTCCTAGAAAAGGAGAAATACCAGGAATTGTAGAACAAATTATGGGTCATGGAAAGTTAAAAGTCCGATGTGCTGATGGATTTGTCAGAATGACACGTATTCCTGGAAAAATGAAAAAAAGGATATGGATTAGAGAAGGAGACGTCGTTCTCGTTAAGCCATGGGATTTCCAATCTGATGAAAAAGCAGATGTTATCTGGAGATACACTAGAACTGAATCTAATTGGCTTGAAAGAAAAGGTTACTTAAAAATGTAACTTTTTTTATTCTATATTTTTTAAATTTAATAGAATTATATATTTTTTAAATTTAATAGAAATTATATATTTTTTAAATTAATAGAAATTATATATTTTATAAATCTACAAGATATATTTTTTATTAATTTATTATCACATTTTAACAATTTAATTATCTTATTAATTAACAACAATATCTAATTAATTATTCATTTATTTTCTATTATTTTTATTTAAACTATCTCTTTATTAAAATATCCTATTTTGAGGTTTTTATGGATCCTAAAATTATCAAAGCTGATGAAAAAATTCAAAAACTCATCTCTGAAAAGAGAATTAAAAGTGTTGAAGATAAAAGGGTAGGTAGTGAAATATTTGATAAGCAAACTCTTGAAACTCTTTATAAATTAGCTAATCAGGGACATATGGATGTTTTAAATGGAGCTATAAGCACTGGAAAGGAAGCTAATGTTTTAAAAGGTGTTAAAGAAAAAAATAAAAAAGATTGTTTCATAGCTGTTAAAATATATAGAATAGCTACTTCTGATTTTAAAAAAATGCAGTATTATATACAAGGAGACCCTAGATTCAATATTAAATCTAATAATAAAAGACATCTAATTAATAACTGGGTTAATAAAGAATTTAGAAACTTAAATCGTGCTTATGATGTAAATGTTAGTGTTCCAAAACCTATTGTCGCTTTAAACAATGTTCTCCTTTTAGAATTTATAGGAGATAGTGAAGGAAATCCTGCTCAAACAGTGAAAAACCAAAAGCCAGTTGATGTAGAGGGATTTTTTGATAAAGTTTTAATTGAAACAAAGAAATTTATACATGATGCTAATTTAATTCACGGAGACCTTTCAACTTTTAATATCCTAAACAAAGATGAAAATCCAATCATTATTGATGTCTCACAATCTGTTGTAAGAGATCATCCAATAGCTAATGAACTTTTAGTAAGGGACATTAAAAATATCTTCAATGAATTTAAAAAGATGGGTGTTTCCTCATCTATAGAAGAAATTAAAGAAAAGTTAGAAGTAGATATTAATTTAGACTTTAATTAATTATTTTTGATTATTTTCACATTTTTTTTATTTTGCTATTTTTATTAATTTATCATATGTAGTTATTACTCAACTGATAACTGAATAAATATTAGTTTTCATTTGCTCTCGCATATAGTTTATATAATATCTTTTCTTAATTAATGATTAGTTGTGCAAATTGATAAATTTAATAAAATATAATTAAGATTAGATAAGATTAAATAGGAATAGTTAATAATATAAATAAATATAGATTTATATAAATTAATATAGGTTAATATAGATTAATATAAATAAATATAGATTAATATAAATTGATATAGATTAATATAGAGTGATTGTTTATTTATATTTTTAATAGAGGTGAAAATTTGCCAACAACAGAATATCTTAAAATTCCTCAAGATAGAGTAGGGGTTTTAATTGGAAAAAATGGTGAAACTAAAGGAAAGATTGAAAAAATAACTAAAACATTATTAGATATTGATGGAGAAGAAGGAACAGTTGCTGTTTCGCCTACTGAAAATATGGAAGATCCTCTTGGAGCTTGGAAAACTAATCATATAGTTAAAGCAATTGGAAGAGGATTTAATCCTGAAACAGCGCTTAAATTAAATGAAGATGATATTTATTTAGAAATAATTAAATTAACATTATATATCGGCAAATCTAAAAAAGCATTAGCTAGACATAAAGGTAGAATCATTGGTAAGGATGGAAAAACTAGGGATATTATAATTAACATGGCTGAAGTATCAATGGCAGTTTATGGTAAAACAGTTTCAATTATTGGTGAACTTGAAAATGTTATGGTAGCTAAAGAAGCTGTTGAAATGATTCTAAATGGATCAAGACATAAATCTGTCTATGGATTTTTGGAAGCCAAACAAAATGAAAGAAAAATGAAAGAATTTAATGCTATTATTGGTCGGGATGATGATAAAATAGAATTCCGAGATGATTTAGACGATTAATTCAATTAATATTTAAAATAATTTTTCATAAATATTTTATTATTTTTTTATTAATCATTTAAAATAATTTTTTATAAATTTTTCATTATTTTTTTATTATCAACTTTTATTATTTCTATTTTTTATAGTACTTTTTTATATAAAAATCCAAAAAAAACTGAGAAAAACATTAAATAGTAAGTAGCCCATATATATGTATGAATTAAAATATTCTATTTCATTCAATTTTAATAAATTTCATTAATATTTATTATATTGCTATTTGTTTAATAACCAATTTAATATAAATTAAACTAAATTTAAATTTCAAAAGGAGGTTAAATTTGTCACAACAAGCATCAGAACTCTTTAGTAATTTTCAAGAATTAACTCCTTCAGAGTTCTTTAGAAAAAACAAACAAATGTTAGGGTTCACTGGAAAAATAAGATCTTTGACAATTGTTTTTCATGAACTTATAACTAATAGTTTTGACGCAGCTGAAGAAGCAGGAATTCTCCCTGAAATTGAAATTAATCTTAAAAGAATTGATAAAGAACACTATGTACTTACCCATTCTGACAATGGTCCAGGTATTCCTGAAAAATTTATAATGAAAGTATATTGTACTATGTTTGCAGGTTCTAAATTTAGAAATATTCAATCAAGAGGTCAACAGGGTTTAGGATGTAGTGGTTGCGTACTATTATCACAAATGACCACTGGTGAACCTGCTAGAGTAAAGTCGGCTTGGGAAGAAAATGGAAAACTTAAAGGCGTAAATCTTGAATTTAAGATGGATGTTAAGAAAAATAAAGGAATGCAATTAAATCGCAAAAGGTTTAAACCTGAAAATACTGGTGTTTGTATTGAAATGGAATTTAAGGAAGTTTCATATTCTTTAGCTGAACAAGGAGCTTTTGAATACATTAGAAGAACAATGATAGCTAATCCTCATGCTAAGATAACTTTTCAAGATCCAACTGGTCACAAATATATTTTTAATAGAACTACTGATATTGTTCCAGCACTTCCTAAAGAGGTTTTACCTCATCCAAAAGGAGTTACTGCTGATGACTTACTTTTTATGGCACAACATACTGATAAAAAAAGATTTAAAAGTCTTCTCAGTAGTTCTCTTTCACGAATGTCTAGTAAAAAGATAGCTGAAATTGGAGAGTTAACTGGATTAGATTTAACTAAGCGTCCAAATAATATGCAATGGGAAGAACTTGAATCAATCGTTAATGCTTTTACTAAAATGAAGTTTATGGCTCCTCCAACTTCTGGCCTTATTCCTATTGGGGATCAACAAATTGAGGATGGTATTAAAGAGATTTTAAAACCAGAATTTGTTGCAGTAACAACAAGAAAACCAGTTACTTACAGAGGAGGAGTAGCTTTTATAATTGAGGCAGGAATTGCTTATGGTGGAGATTCTGGAAGACTAATAAATGAACAAAGAAAATCTGAAATTATGAGATTTGCAAATAGAGTTCCTTTATCTTTCGATCAAGGTAGCTGTGCAATTACTGAAGCTTTAAAAAGTATAGATTGGAAACGTTATGGATTAAGAGATTTAGATAATGTTCCTCTAACAATATTTGTAAATATGATTTCTACTCAGGTTCCATACCTTTCAACAGGTAAACAGAGTATAGCTCCAGAACCAGAAATATTACAAGAAGTAAAACAAGCTACAATGGAAGTAGCTAGAAAACTCCAAAAACATTTAAGAGCTAAAAAAGCAGCTAAAGAAGAAGCAATGAGGTCTAAAATATTTGAAGATTATGTTCCAGTTATTATTAGAGAATCTGCTAAACTTGCTGAAACAGAGGTTCCTGAATTTAAAGAAGTTTTAGCTAAAGTCACCCGACGGTCTTTAGCTGAATTATTAGGTGAAAATCCTGATGAAGTTGAAGACGACATGGAAGTTGAAGAAGCACTTAAGAAAAAAACTAAAAGAAAACCTAAAAAAGAAGCAAAGAGTAAACCTAAAAAAGAAGCTAAGAGTAAACCTAAAAAAGAAGCAAAGAGTAAACCCAAGAAAGAAACTAAAGAAAAACCTAAAGAAGAATCAAAGAGTAAACCCAAGAAAGAAACTAAAGAAAAATCTAAAGAAGAATCAAAGGGTAAATCTAAGAAAGGAACTAAAGAAAAATCTAAAAAAACAACAGAAACTAAAGCTAAAAAAGAAACAGAAATTAATAACGTTGATTTTGATGAAACTATTGAAAAAAGTGCTACTGGAGACAAGCAACAAACATTTGATGATTTTGGTTAGGGGTGATTAGTTATGGCTAAAACAAAAGAGGATAAAAACTTATCAAGAAAAAAGGTTTCTTATAATAAGCTTAAAGGATTAGGTGAAGAAATCATTGAAGATGTTGTTAAAAAAGATATTCCTACCTTAAAAGTCCCTTCCAGAGGTACTTCTAATATTGTTTATGATGATGATAAACGTTACTTTGTTTTAGGAGATAGATATGGGAAACGATCTCTTGGCAATGTGAAACAAATAAAAAAAATCGGGCAAATGGTTCATGTAGCTAATTTCTGTAAAGATTTGGTTCAAAGGGAAAAAACTGCTACTTTAAGGGAGATGTATTATGTTAGTGAAGGTTGGGAAATTGGATTTGACAACCAGCAAGAATCTAACATTGTTGGAGAGGACATTGAGGTAACTTTGGGAATGAGCCGTGAAGATTTAGGTTTAATGCCTGAAGAAGATGGAGCCTCTGTTTATGGAGACATTGTTTTTCAAGAAGATGATATTGAGATTAATGCTTTAAAATCAGGAAAATCAGGATACACTATTTCTCCAACTATTGATGAAGTGGATTTTCTTGAACATAATGTCGAGAGAGTAATTGCTGTTGAAACCATGGGGATGTTTCACAGGATGGTTCAAGAGGAAGCTTATAAAAAGTTCAATACTCTGATTGTAGGGCTTAAAGGACAAGCTGCAAGAGCTACAAGGAGATTCTTAAAAAGAGTTAATGAAGAACTAAACCTTCCAGTATATATCTGTAACGATGGAGACCCATGGGGTTTTCACATAGCTATGGTTATTATCTCTGGAAGTGCTAAATTAGCTCATGTTAATCATGATTTAGCTACTCCAAATGCTAAATTTTTAGGAGTTACAGCTAGTGATATAGTTAATTATGACCTTCCCACAGATCCTTTAAAAGATATTGATGTTTTAAGATTAAAGGAGTTAGCTAACGATCCAAGGTATAAAGACCCTACTTGGCAGACAGAAATTAAAAAAATGCTTAAAATAGGTAAAAAAGCAGAACAACAGTCTTTTTCTAAATATGGTCTTGAATATGTAGTAGATACATATTTTCCTGAAAAATTAGATGCGATGGAATAATTTAACTTTTTTTTATTAGTTTTTTTTATTTTTATAGTTATATTATTCTTTTCTTTTATTTTTTTTAAATTATTCTTTTATTATATTATTTTTTCCAATCACTAATTATTAATTATATAAAAACTAAATTATATTTAGGCGTTAATATGGATAAAATAGATATAATCTGGAAAAGAATGTTGGAAAATACAAACAATCTTGAAAACATCGATGCAAAAATAATTAATACAGATACTGTTGTAACAGGTATGTGGACTTTGTTGAAATGCAAATATGGTTGTCGTAATTACAAAAAATCTCTTGGATGTCCTCCCTATACTCCAAATGCTAAAGAAATGGGAGAAGTTTTAGAATCTTACAGCATCGGAATACTTTTTCAAACAAAAGACAACATGAATTATATAAATAATCTTATTCTCGATTTAGAATATTTTGCATTGGAATTGGAATTTTACAAAGCATTTGCTTTAGGTGCTGGAAGATGTCGAAGATGTGAAGAATGTAATTTAGAGGGGTGTATCCATCCTACACTTCATAGGCCTTCAATGGAAGCTTGTGGAATTGATGTCCAAACAACAGCTAAAAATAATGGATACAATAAAATGACTGAAATAGAGAATGGAAAAAAAGTTTATTATTGTTATGGTCTATTATTGATAGATTAATATTTTAGCTAATTTTCGATAGCTATTTTATTAATTTTTAATATGTAAACTAAATTTTCTTCCTTTATTTGATAGAATTTTTATTATAATTTATATAGAATTTTTATTATAATTTTTATTATAATTTTTATTATAATTTATATAGAATTTTTATTATAATTTATATAAAATTTTTAATATAATATAATAAATTTTATAGTTTAATGTAATCAAAACTTTTAATATAATTATAAATATAATAAAAAATAGATTAAGTTTAATTAATATTAATTATCATTGTTTAAGATTAGTTAGTAATGGAGACTATTTAAATGAAGTCAGTAGCTATAAATGGATACGGAACTATAGGAAAAAGAGTCGCTGATGCTGTTTCAGCTCAAGATGACATGAAGGTAGTAGGAGTCAGTAAAACTAAACCTGACTACGAAGCTCGAATGGCTGTTGAAAAAGGTTATGATTTATACATAGCTATACCTGAAAGAGAGAAATTGTTCAATCAAGCAGGAATTGAAATAGCTGGAACTGTAGATGAAATGATTTCTAATACAGATATTGTAGTTGATTGTACTCCAGGAAATATTGGACCTGAAAATCTTGAAAAGTATAAAAAAATTGGTGTAAAGGCAATTTATCAAGGTGGAGAAAAACATGACCTTACAGGATTATCCTTTAATTCTTTTGCAAATTATGATGATTCTTATGGTAAAGATTACGCACGAGTAGTATCTTGTAATACTACAGGCCTTACACGTAGTTTAAAACCAATAGATGATTTATGTGGCATTAAAAAGATTAGAGCTGTAATGGTTAGACGTGGAGGAGACCCTTATCAAGTAAATAAGGGACCAATTAATGCAGTTGTTCCAAATCCACCAACAGTACCTTCTCACCACGGACCGGATTTACAAACTGTTATGTATGGTGCAGATATTACAACTGTTGCACTTCTTGTCCCAACCACACTTATGCATCAACATAATTTAATGGTCGAGCTTGAAAATGACGTTCCATTGGATGATGTTATTGAAACTCTAGAAAAACGTTCACGTGTACTTTTATTAAGTGCAGAAGAAGGTTTGGGTTCTACAGCAGAATTTATGGAATATGCTAAAGAACTTGGAAGAAGTAGAAATGATTTATTCGAAATCCCAATTTGGAGAGAATCTCTTAACATTGTAGATGGAGAACTTTTCTATATGCAAGCAGTACACCAAGAATCTGATGTTGTTCCTGAAAATGTCGATGCAATAAGATCTATGTTAGAAATTGAAGAGAATAATGAAAAGTCAATAGCTAAAACTAATAAAGCTATGGGAATTTTTTAATTCTCATTTTTTTATTTTTAATTATTTTTTTTAACTATATGTGTTGTTAATATTTATTATCATAATATTTCCATAAGATTCATTTTCCGCAATTAAGGAGGTTATACTTGTGAAAATTGCTACTTGGAATATTGAAAGATTAAAAACTAAAAAGAATTTAGATGAAATAATATCTATTTTAAATAATTTAGAAGCCGATATTTTAGTTTTGACTGAAACTGATAATCGTGTTGTTTTGGATAATTATAAGTATGTCTTTTCAACACAATCTTTACATGATGTTAAACCAGGATATGCACCAACTGAAAACAGAATAGCTATTTATACAAACTTTGAACTAGTTGAAGAAATCAATACTTATGATAAATACCACACTAAGTGTGTTAAACTAAAAACAGATTATGGAAATTTAAATGTTTATGGGACTATTATTGGGATATATAAAAAAACCAGACCTTTTGAAGAAAATTTAATCTATCAAATCTCTGATATTTATAAAATTCCAAAAGAAGAAAATATTTGTATGGTTGGAGACTATAATACTAGTTTTGCAGATAATTATTTTTTTAGAGAAATAGGTAGAGATTTATTAAACTGCACATTTATAAATAAGGATATAAAACTTTTAACTGAAAATGTTAAAAAGTGTATAGATCATATAGCTATTTCAGAAAGATTTTTGAATAATTTTAAGATTGGAGAAATAGTTGAATGGAATAAAGAAAAGATTTTAAGTGATCACAAGGGGATTTTTGTTAATTTAATTGAAAAATAAATAAATTAATAATTTTCTGTAATACCTATTCTACCTAATAATTATTTGTTTCATTAATTAATAATCATAAAAAGAGATGCACATGAAAAACAATGTTATTTTTGGTCCTGCTGGAAGACCTATTGATTATAAAGGAAGTGCTTATAAAGCATGTGAATATATAGCTAATGAAGGTTTAGAAGCCTTTGAATATCAAGGGGGTCGTGGATTAAGGATTGGTGAAAAATCAGCTAATATCTTAAAAGAAGATTCTATTAAGGAAGATATTCTTGTTTCTCTTCATGCTCCATATTATATCAACTTATCTGCCACAGATGATAAAAAATTAGCTATGTCAGTTGATACATTAGCTAATGCTGCTAAGATAGGAGAATGGATGGGTGCTTATAGAATTGTTTTCCATCCAGGTTATTATTCTAATAATAAACCATCTGAAGCTTTACCTATAGCTAAAAAAGCTATTAATATGCTATTTGAAAAACTTGAGGATATGGGAATAGAAGAATACACGTTTGCTCCTGAAACTACTGGTAAAAGGTCTCAATTAGGCAATATTGATGAAATAATTGATATGTGTTCAAGTTTTGATAATTTCCAACCAACAATTGATTTTGCACATATTCATGCTCGAGGAAGAGGGTATATTCAAGAAAAGGATGATTATAATTGTATTCTTTCAAAGTTAGAAAATGGACTTGATATTGATAGATTACATTGTCATTTTACAAGGATTGAATATACGCAAGCTGGGGAAAGAAGGCATCATACTTTAGAAGAGGAAGAGTATGGACCTGAATTACAATGGCTTCTTGAATCGTTCATAGAAAACGATTGGAAAGCTACTATAATATGTGAAACTCCTTTGCTTGATAAAGATGCATTGATAATGAAAAAACTTTACGAATCATTATTATAATTTAAATAATAGAATATTTTTATAATTTAAATAATAGAATATTTTTATAAATTATATAATAATAACTTTAAAATTTTAAAAAAGAAAAACACATCTTTAAAAATTAATAATGTTTTAAATTTTTAAATAAAATCCAAAAATAGTATAAATTTTCCCTCTTTTTTTCTTATTTCAGCGATATATTTATATATTATTAATTAAAGAATGAATATTTATAATAGACTTATGTCAATTATAATTTAAAAATAAATGTGGAGATGTGATTAAATATGAACAAAACTGAATTACCAATTGCACCACTTGCTCGTTTATTAAAAAATGCAGGGGCAGAAAGAATTAGTGAAGATGCAAAAGAAGCTTTTGCTGAAGCTTTAGAAGAATGTGCTACAGAAGTTGCTAAAAAAGCTATAGCTAATGCAGAAAGCAATGGTCGTAAGACTGTTAAAGCTGAAGATATTGAAGTAGCTATATAAACTTTTAAGCGATAATTTAATACTTTTAGTATTAATATTCATTTTTTTTAATTTTTTATACTTTTTTTATATTTATTTTAAATTTTTTATACTTTTTTTATACTTTTTTTATACTTTTTTTATACTTTTTTTATACTTTTTTTATATTTTATTTTAAATTTTTTATACTTTTTTTAATTTTTATTCTATCAATTATTAAAATTTTTATATAAATTTATTATTTTTATTAATTAAATTATTAATTATATAGAAATATTTTATACAAATTCAATATTAATAATAAAATTATTATAGTATTATAATCTATATATATTATAGAAAATATTATAAAATAATTTTTAAATTAATTTGAAATAATATAAAATTAAAAAAATTATACTTATATTTTCCCCTAATTCTTATCAAAATAAAATAAAACAGTTATTCAATAGGTGAATGCTTGAAATCTAATAATAAATCACAAGAATCTCAAATTACAAGTACCAAATCAAAGGTTACAAAAAGTGAGTCAAAAAATGAAGCTAAAAATATTTTAATTCAAAGTGTTGGATACCCTTTTAATTTTCCTTTAATTGAAGCACATACTGTAGAAATTTCAGATAAACAGTTATTTGAGAATTACGCAAAAGATCAATGGATCGGTCTTGAAGTTAATGAAGGATCTTATCTATTTGACCAAAAAATACTTCCAGATTATGGATTTAAAGTTCTAAAAGCTACTCCAAATAATTCTGTTATTGGTGAAAAAACTATCATTGAACTATCAGTTGAAGAAAATCCTTCAAAAGAGATTAAATCTATTTTTTCAGATTTGACTCTTGAGGATATAATAGGTCAAAAAGAAGCGAAAAACAAGTGCAGAATAATAATGAAATATTTAGAAGAGAGTGAAAAATTTGGAGATTGGGCACCAAAGAATGTTTTGTTTTATGGAGTTCCAGGAACCGGTAAAACAATGTTAGCTAAGTCTTTAGCTAATGAACTTAAGGTTCCTTTATACTTAGTTAAAGCAACTACTTTAATTGGAGACCATGTAGGTGATGGTGCACGTCAAATACATGATCTTTTTGACTTGGCACAAAAAACTGCCCCTTCAGTTATATTTATTGATGAAATAGATGCTATTGCATTACATAGGAAGTTTCAATCATTGAGAGGGGATGTTTCTGAAGTTGTAAATGCTCTTCTAACTGAAATGGATGGATTAAATGAAAATAAAGGTGTTGTAACAATAGCTGCAACCAACAACCCTGAACAGCTAGATTTTGCTATTAGAAGCCGTTTTGAAGACGAATTTGAATTTAAGATTCCAAATAAGAAAGAAAGATTTTTAATGATAGAAAAATTCATTGAAACGATGCCTTATGAGGTTACAGTAAGTTCAAAAAACTTAGCTGAAATGTCTAAAGGAATGTCTGGAAGAGACATAAAAGAAAAATTATTAAAGTCAGCTCTTCACAGAGCGTTATATGATGATGAAGAAAAAATAAGTTTAAAACATTTTGAATATGCATTAAATAGCTATAAATCTCAAAGTAATCCACCTAAACACATGTTTGGTTAACATAAGGATTTTTAGTATTTTTTATATTCTTTTTTATATAATTTTTATAAAGT
>Ga0082212_10010737_pt1 | contig 11694 bp, 7 predicted proteins | sample TergutNt197P3_FD_71548 | JGI IMG/M metagenome (GOLD analysis project Ga0082212, IMG submission 71548) | Neocapritermes taracua P3 segment gut microbial communities from Petit-Saut dam, French Guiana - Nt197 P3 | ecosystem: Host-associated > Arthropoda: Insects > Digestive system > Gut ... | reverse complement strand
TTGATGTGGCAGGGAGAACGAACCCTCCGCGAAATCCGCGAACAATGCCACGCAAATCCAAGAAAAACCGCTAAAAAACTTGGCTTCGCATGATAGGAGCGTGTGGAACTTGGGGACGGACTGGCCACCACCCCCGACTGAAGTCGGGGGTTATCGAAATTCTGTCCCTTCGGGACAAAGAGACTGCCGTAAAGTGCCATCTTTGAACTATTTATACCAATCCTGAAAATGACATCGTGAATTAATTCAGGATATTGAATGTTAGTAACACAAAGATTTTTCACAAAGGACACAAAGAAAATCTGCGTCAATCCGTTTCATCTGCGTCATCTGCGTGCTAATAAATTCGCAACTCACTCTTCGACCACAACCCGAAACCCGACGTTGAAGACCGGTTGATACGCGGGATAGGATACGCGGAAGTCGGAAGTGCAACGGTACGGTCGATCATACCAGGAACCTCCTTTGACGATCTTTTCGGGGAAGGGAGCAGTATTACTGCGACCAGCAACAAAGGGAGCAGTATTGCTGCGACCTGCAACTGTCTCACTTCCCGGCGGTTGCAATTCGCTTCGCGTCCATTCGGCGACGTTCCCGTGCATGTCGTACAGACCGAAGGGATTCGGCAAATACTCGCCCGGCTCCGCATGTAAAAAGTTGCCGTCGTTGAAGCGTTCGTCTTTCGGCGTCCGGTCGTCAAAGGGATTCGGGTTGGGGTGAAAATACACGGCGGTGTAAAAATTATGAGACGTGTCGGACACGAAATCCTTCAAGCGGTAATCGCCGAAGTTGGCGCACTGCGTAAAATCGGTGTCGAGATCGCCGAACCAAAACGGCGTGGTCGTGCCGGCACGGCAGGCGTATTCCCACTGCTGTTCGGTGGGGAGATCGACCTTGAGCGACGTTTTATCGCTCAACCAGCGGCAAAACTCGTTCGCGCGATTCCAATTGACCCGCACAACGGGAAGCTCGTCGCCGTTGACGTTGAAGCCGCGCCGTCCGAACTGGTAGTAATAGCGAGTTTCGATTTTGCTGTCGTGCGTCGGATCAAATTGCCGGAATTGGGCGTTCGTGATTTCAAGCGTTCCCATCCAGAACGGCTTTTCCAGTTCGCCATACGCGGGAATGCGAACCAGCTCAACGGTAAGCCCGTCGCCGAGATCAATGGTTTTCGTGATTGCCTCGCCGTTACTTTGCTGAAGGCGTTTCACTTCGTCGCTTGTCATGGCGGCAAAGCCGACCGGCTTCTTCTCCGGTGTCGGTAACGTCTTTGTTATTGTGGCACTGACCGGAATGGTTTTCGGCTCAAACTTGATTTCCTCAAATTCGACGGCAACCGCACCGTACAGTTCCGCCAGGTCAACGCGGCGTTTTGCGATGTTATTCAGCGCAGGACCGGCAGTTGTGGCGTCTGCCCAATTGCCGTGATACGGCGTGTTCATGTCGATCCAGGTGACAAGGCGGTTCCAGGAATCCGGGTCAAGCTCGACGCCGTAATGCCCCTGTTTGAGAATTTGCACAAGCTCCGTCGTGTTGGCGGCAAACTCCATCGGCAAGATGGGGCCGTAATCGCTTTCGATGCCCGGTCGTCGCACAAAACGTTGCAGGTTGTCGTAGGCGACCGTCCATTTGCCACCCCAACCCATATAGCTGCAATTGCCCGAAATCACGGACATCCAACCGTCCACCATTTGGTCGCCGCGAAAGCTGATCGCAAACGGCTTGCCGTCAACAGCCGTGCCGACGGAATGGTTGTTGACCAATTTCGTATTGGCCGTTTGATCCGCTTCGCCGTTGTGACACGAAACGCAATAAGCGTCAAGCACCGGCTGCACCTGCTCCGCAAACGAAAAGCCGCGCACGTTCAACCGATCGAGCAGCGTTTTGCCGGCGGGATTCGGCGGGTTGTACGGCGTGATATCCGACGGGTTTCTGTTCAGGGCAAGCGTCATCTGAGTCTGCGACGGCGGCGTCGTGCTTTGACGTTCGTGACAACCCGTGCAGTGCAGGTTTTCGCCGGGCATGGCCGTCATCCAACTCCGCATCAACTGCATGGCCTGACCGTTTTCATCAAGCGGCAAAACCGCGATGGGCAAGTTGGCCGGCACGTTAAAATTGACCGACCCGTCCGCTTCGACCGGCACCGTCCCCAACACGCCGCGAACGTCCCACGGCCCGTCCTGCCCCACACTGCCGAGCAACCCGCCGGTGTTATGATACGCATAATGATACGTGTAAACCTTGAGTTCCTTGACCGTCCCTTGCGGAATATCGGCCAATCCCGGCCCCTGGTAAATGTCCGAAATGTAAATATTCGCATCGTCGCGTGACAAATCGACACGATCGGCGATGATCGGCGGACGTTGCATCGCGCGTATCGGCTTGGGTTCCACCAAAGCGTTGCCGGGCAATTCCTTCACCAGAATCATGTTGTCGAATATATCGACGAAATAGATGCCGTATTCCGAAGACGGCGTCGGTTTCGCGGACACGAGAAAATACTTGTCCGAAAGCGGGGCGGGATGCGCGAATTTCGGCCATGCTTTGCGCGTCAGGCCGTCGGCGACCACCGTTTCGACTTTTTTTCCGTAGCCGGGCACTTTCTGTACGGCACCGTCGGCTTCATAGCGACTGATCGCCGGGTCGAGAATCACAAGCTCACCCGTTTTCCCGTTGTCATGATGCCCCGATATGACGCCGATGACTTTGGTCGGATGATTCGGAATGGGACGGGTGAAAAAAATCGAATTCGGCCAATAGCTGTTGCTGCCGTAATACTCGGTCTGCATCGTGCCGTCGGGGTTGCAGTGAAACAGGAATCGCGTGTTCGAGTGCGGCGTGTCGGCGTATTCCCACCGGGTATAAAGGACGCGCCCGTTGTTAAGAACGGTCGGGCACCAGTTGTGTTCCTGATCGAAACCAAGCTGCCGGTATTCTTTCGTTTTCGGGTCAAGCAGGAAAATATTGGCAACGTGCGAAGAGCCCGCCACACAAGGCACGCCGACCATCGCCGCGGTGCAGGTCGTGATGATGCGACCGTCGGGGAGGTAACACGAGTCGTAAAAATCAACGTCGGCGTCGCCTTGCGTGATTTGAGCGGCGTCTTTCGTGTGCGTGTCAACTTCAAAAAGATGCCAGCGGTTATTGTCGCCGACGGCGGAAAACATGAGATGATTCGCATCGAAATCAAGGCACAGGTCACTCATAAGCGTATCGCGCGGCGGTTTGTAAAACGACGTGAGTTCAGCGTCGCGCGACTTGATGTCCAGCGTCATGATCTCGTCGTCGTAACCGCTTTTCGGCAGCGACGAATTACTTTCCCAGTTTGCGGTAAAACAGTAACTTGCGTTATTCCGGCGAATAAGGTAAATCTCGTCGAAATCAACAATCGGGTTTGCAAGGAAAACCGCTTCATATTGCAATTGCGACAACTCCTCAGCCGTGGCATCTTTTGCAACCAAAGCGTCAAGTTGTTTTAAATACCCGGCACCTTTCGGATAAGCGTTGCCGTAAGTTTCGATCAAATCGACAATCGCCCGGCGCATGGCTTCCGGGTTGGCAACAGTGGCCGTCAAATTGGTTTCGCCCTGATATTGTTCCTCGTAAACCGGCAGTTTCTGCGCCTTGGGACGTTCAGGCCCCCAATCCGGCGGCAACGGATTTTCCGACGTAAACCGAAGTCTGGCCAAGTGCGGCGGCGGATGCGGCCCGTCGGTGCTGTACTTGATCGTGTGCGTTCCCGGCTCGGTGATGACAAATTCGACCGGGTCGTACCACTCGGCGTCAATCGAATTCCAGGACGCCGTTTTTCTTTCCGTGAAGGCGACACCGAGTTTCACATCGTCGAGATACACCGTTAATGGCCGGATTTCGTTCATGGCCACAAACGCGGACAATGTGTATTTCCCCGCCACGGGAAACGGAACGTCATACTCGACTTCCGCCGGACTGACGCCGCCGTTCGCAATGATCGGCGGACCACCTTCGCGATATTGGTCCATAAAGACGGCGAAATTGCCGCGATCAAATGCCCAAGCCTCAATTTCAAAGGAGTTTGGTGGTGTTTCCTGCGAAAAAAGCGGGGCGATCATCAGGCAAGGTAATACCAACCCAAGTAAACAGTGGAAATACATACTTCGTTTCATTTTGTCACCTCCGTTTAAAAACCAAGACTTACTAACATCATATCATACACAAATTTCACCGAAAGGTCAATTCTGTATTCAATTTCATGGAATCGAAATGCGTCTGGCTTGACTTTCCACCATAAAGTTGTTACGATAACACAATGCAGAATGATTTTGACAGAAATTATCAAAGGAGAAATAAAAAACGTGTCGAATCCCGACGATCAAAACACACAACCTGAAACTCCACCTGTGAAATTGTTACCGTCGCAAGAACGCGCATTGATTGCTGCACAGATTGCAGCCGATAATCGCGCAAATAACATTGTTATTCTTGATTTGCGTGAGCTGACGCAATTTTTCGATTTCTTTGTCATTGCGTCCGGTACGAGCCGTCGCCAAATGCACGCGGTCAGTGAGGAAATTGACCATGAATTTGAAGGCAGACTCGGTGACAAGCGTCTAAGTATCTCCGGTTACCGCGAAAGTCGCTGGATCGTCCTCGATTACGGCGATATTATCGTGCATTTGTTCGAGCCGGAAACAAGGGAGTTCTACGCACTTGAGGAACTTTGGGGGAAAGCGAAAATTATTCCTTTCGTACCAAAAAACGGTGATTGCGACCATTGAAATCATTTTACAGTCGCGTTTTTTATGTAAGTTGCCTATTTATACATAAAAATTGACATAGTGGAAAAATAGTTGGTTTGTTATAATTTTATCTGCAATGCAACCTCATAGCTGATATTTGCTCAAGTCCATAAATAGAGAGTGCCGATATTTACAGGTGTACGTTTTTGGATAAACGATGACATCACTGTTCTTGAGATCGCCAGCGGAAAATCTGACGGATCGTGTTTTGTACAACGGATTGTTTATGACAATGAAACGCAATAGCGTTCTTTTTTATGTTTTGGCTTCTGTGGCACTTGTGTTGTGTGTTGCCGGCTTGATGCGATACGATCGAAATGAGGAGAGAGCGATCAAGTTACCTCCTCAGCCGGAGATGATTGTCAATGCGGCTTGGCCCGACGTTATGGAAATCGAGCCATATTTCCACAACGATTTCACAGAAGCGTCCCAATCTGCCCGTCATCAAAAAAAACCGATTCTGCTGCTGTTTACGTCAAAAAATTGTGTTTACAGCAAACAGATGATCGACACGACATTCCATGCGGACGTGCTCAAGCCTTTTTTGCAGCGATTTGTCTTGGTAAACGTCGATATTAATGAGCAAAAAGAAGTTTGCCGCTGGCTGAATATTGATTCGACGCCGACCATCCAGTTTCTCTCGACCGAAAGCGTCCCTCTCCAACGCGTCAACGGTGCCGCCAAGCCGGAAGACCTGATCGCCCAAATGAACGCAGCACTGCAAACCGTCGCATTACACGGTCGTATTGCCATGCGATAATGAGTGACAGCCTTATCTCTTACTGTTGTTTTCCCCAATCGTTTCTGTTGCACAATGTGGATACAGTCAGGGTTCCGTTTCGTCATTCCGCATTTGTTCTGTGTTGAAAAATGAATCTTTATCAAAATTGTTTGGCTTCATTGGAACATAATCTTAGCTGTTGTGGTTGCTTAATTTGAGTAAATGAGGTAAAATTAATAGATTGTATCAGACATGAAATTGTTTACCCATTAGTGCGAATTGCAAGGCCAAATTGACAGCTTTGTTGAAGGAGACGAACCCATGAAACGTAGAGATTTTCTGGCCGCGTTGCCGCTTTCCGCTTTGGCAATTAAAGCAAGTACCATGTCGTTGAGTGCCGATGATGCCGCTCCGGTTGCCGAAACCGGGACGATCATCGACTCGCCGCCGCTTTTGCAGAACCCTTGCGCCGACAGCATGAACGTCGTTTGGGTGGTCAAAGCTCCGGCAACCGGTTACGTCGAATTCGGCGAAACGTCGGAACTCGGTCAAAAAATCACAACCGACCAGTTCGGCCTCAACCCCTACGATGACCGGTTCTTGCAAACGCGCATCACCGGGTTGTCGCCGGGTAAAACGTATTATTACCGCACCGTGACCGTGCCGGTTGATTTCAAAACAGCATACAACATCGTACCGGGCGATGCGGTGTTCAGCAAGGTTTACAATTTCAAAACAGCCGATGCCGGGGCAACGAGTGCGACGTTTTCCGTCATCAACGACACCCATCAGAACACGCCGACGTTGGAAAAACTGACGGCAAAGCTGGCCGAACTCAAGGCCGATTACACCGTCTGGAACGGCGACCTCATCAACGATTATTACACCGACGAACAGGTCATTACGAACATCGCCCGTCCCGCAGATGCCGCATTTGCCGCCGAAAAACCGCTGTTGTTCGTGCGGGGCAATCACGATTATCGCGGACCGTGGTGCCGCAACCTGCCGCGTCTGCTGACGCCGTGGTGCCATGCCGACCTCAAATACCGCAATCTTGGTTATAATTTTGCGTTCCGGCAAGGTCCCCTTGCGATCATTGCGCTCGACACGGGCGAAGACAAACCCGATGCTCACCCCGTCTTTTCCGGCATGGTGCAATATGAACACAATATGCACCGTCAGGCCGAATGGCTCGACGAAACGCTCAAGCGACCGGACATTGCGTCGGCACCACACATTGTTGTGATTTGCCACATTCCGCTGTACGATCCGCGACCGACGGCCAATCCCGGCACGACGCTCGAAGGTTACGCCGCTTATTCCGGCTTGGGACTGAAACTCTGGGGGCCGATTCTCGACAAGGCCAACGTCCCGCTTGTCATCAGTGCGCACCAACATTCGTATCGTTTTTCGGAACCGGGTGAAGGTCGTCAATGGGCGCAACTCGTCGGTGGCGGTCCCAGCGGTAACAACAACGACCGAGGTGCCCCCACGGTTATACACGGTCAAGCCGATACGAACAAATTCGTCATTACAGTGTATAACGTCGCTAATGACAGCATCCGTGACACATTTGAGTTTCTACCACGCAAGTCATGACAACCGTGAGGTAGGGTGGTCACGCCGTGACCGCCGTTAGCCATGTCACCTTGTGATGCGCAATCTTACGATTGGGGCTCTGATGTTACGCGATGCGGCTCTGATTTCCTCACTTGCTTTTTCGTCAAAATTGCGTACAATGCGTGTCAAAGGGTTATCATGAAAGGCCCGTCCTTTTTATTACCAACACGTCCCCAAGCGTACTAAAGCGATTATGACCGACCCCTATTTTCAACAATTGTTTGCCGAGCGTATCGGCGGGACAAATTACGGAAAATCGACCGACATTTACAAATTCGAGAAGATCAAGCGAGCGAAACGCAAGGCACTGGCCGATTTCCCCAACCGTCAACTGCTCGACTTCGGCATTGGTGAGAATGACGACATGGCCGACGAAAGTGTGCGGCATGTCATGACGCAGGAAATCAGCAAGCTGGAAAATCGCGGTTACGCCGACAACGGTTGCCCCGAATTCAAGGAAGCGGTTGCACGTTTCATGGCTCGCGAATTTGATGTCGAACTCGACCCGGTCACCGAAATCAACCATGCCATCGGCTCAAAACCGGCTCTTGCCATGCTGCCGCAGTGCTTTATCAACCCCGGCGACGTGACGCTGATGACCGTGCCGGGTTATCCCGTTGCGGGAACGCACACCCGATATTGCGGCGGTGAGGTGCATCGTCTGCCTCTTGCGGCGGAAAACAATTTTTACCCTGATTTGGACGGTATTCCCGACAACGTGTTGCAACGGGCAAAACTGCTCGTGCTCAATTACCCGAACAGTCCGACCGGCCAGGTTGCAACGGCGGCGTTTTTTGAAAAGGTTGTCGATTTCGCACAGCGCAATCACATCGTCGTCATACAGGATGCGGCGCACGTCATGTTTTCGTTTCACGGCCAACCGATCAGTTTTCTGCAAACGCCCGGCGCGAAAGAAGTCGGCGTCGAAGTGCATTCGCTCTCGAAGGGTTGGAACATGATCGGCTGGCGCATGGGCTGGGTCTGTGGCCACCCGTTAATCGTGCGGGCATTCGCCGATGTCAAGGACAACAGCGATTCCGGCCAGTTTCTTGCAACGCAAAAAGCCGCCGCCGCCGCACTCGACAACCCGGATATCCCGCGTTTGGCCCGAGAAAAATACCGCCGCAGGTTACGTAAGCTGGTTGATGCCCTGACGCCGTTCGGTTTTGACGCCAAAGTACCCGGCGGCAGTTATTTCCTTTACACCGCCGCACCGAAAGGTTTGCAAACCGGCCAAGTATTCGCCAACGCGGAAGAGGTCAGCCAGTATTTGATTACGGATCACTCAATTTGTACCGTGCCCTGGGACGATGCCGGTCCGTTTTTGCGTTTCTCCGTGACCTACCTCGCCGAAACCGAATGCGACGAAGACGACCTCATGGCCGAACTTGCCGCCCGATTGTCCGAAATCAATTTTGTGTTTTGATAAAGCCTTACCCGTTGATCAATTGCACGACTTTATCATGCAGGGGCTGTGTTGCCGAAGCAAGTGTCTCTCCCTTGTCGAGATCGAACGGGCCGCCGCTTGGCGTACTGACGATGCCACCCGCTTCCCGCACGAGAAGGACGCCGGCGGCAACGTCCCATGCGTGTGCTCTGTAACAGGTCAACAGATCAAAACGTCCTGCCGCGACGTATGCCAAATTAATCGCCGTTGAACCTGTGCGGCGGATCGCTTGTGTATGTGGGATAAGTTTCAGAAACGCGATCAGGTCGGGCGAATCGTGACCGGTCATTGTCGGGAAGCTCACCGATGCAAGTGCGTTGGCCGGATCGGTCACGCCACTGGTGCGTATCGGTTTGCCGTTGAGGAAAGCCCCTTCACCTAGCGCGGCAGTGTAACACTCCTCGACCATCGGATTGTAAACCGTGCCGCAAAGCACTTCTTTACCGCGAGCCAGCGCGATCGACGAAGCGAAAAACGGTACGCCGTGAACAAAGTTCGTCGTGCCGTCCAGCGGATCGACTATCCAGCGAAAACCGGTAGATTCGACTGCGGCTGCCGCTTCGTTGGCATCAGATTCTTCTCCGAGAAAAACATGGCCGGGAAATGCACCGAGGACAATTTGACGGATGGCGTTTTGAGCGGCAAAATCGGCGTCCGTGACGAGGTCGGCCGGCCCTTTTTCATGTACTCCCACCTTGCCGAGCATGTCTCTCAGTATCCGTCCGCCAACCCGTGCGGCGTGTTCGCAAATCTTTTGGTATTCCGACATCATGGCTTGCTTGCATCTGGTATTCGATCATCGTTCAAAAAAACCACAAGAATACGATCATATCGGAGATTGTTTAAAAACCAATGGGGGCAACGATCCTGCGACCTTTGCCCCCGTTCCGGATGTTGATTGGACTTGAAAGGAGTTTGTTAGAACGTAACGTAGGCACTGAGGGAAATTGTGTTTTGCGATTTCTTGGTAAAGTTGTTATACATTCCTCCAATAGGTATGGGGGCACCGGGAACATGGACGCCTGACCAGTCCCAGCGGGCTTCCGGTCGAATGACCAAATTGTCGCAAGGTTTCCAGTTCAGGCCGATGGTGACTTGCGAATAATCGGAACCTTCAACCAAACCGAGAGGTGATGATGGAAAGATGCGACAGGCATTTTCATCGCGGAACCATTCCCCGCGGGCACCAATCGTCAGTTTGGGGGTCAGTTGGTAAAACACATATTGACTCAAGGAATACCAATGGCCGTCAACATAATTCTGGCGACCACCATAAGCGGCATACTTTTCATATCCCAAATCGTGTTGCGTGACGAGTTTGAGCCGCTGTGTCGCCTGATGAGAAAGCACCATACTGTAGTTGGTACGGATGGCACCTTCCGTCGATTTACCCGAACCGTTCAGTTTGTCGGCAACCGTTTCATTTCCTGTCCCAGCAACCATCGAGAACTCCGTCCGTCCATTCCAACTTGTCCATCGGAACCCGGCCAGATACGACAGTTTTCCGTTGGGGTCTTCCCAAGTGTCCCAGCCGCGAGTGACCCCGAAAATTCCGGTCAGTTGGTGCGTCAACCGCTGGGAAAACAGGATTCCCGTGTGCGTCATCGGTTGGCCATACATCATGGAGTAAGAATGGGAGTAAAAGAAATTCTGGGGCGACATGACCGACTCGTATCCCATGGGCGAATAAAAATGGCCGGCCTTGACATTCAAACCCAAATGGAGCGGTATATAAAACTCGGCATACAACTGCGGCATGGCCAGCCCGAATCGTGTGGCATTCCTTAGCCCTAATCGTGGGCCGTTATTTGGGTTCCACTTGGACGGCAGTACAGCGGGGTCTTCCTGGGGCAATCCATTCCAAGTGGTGTGGGTTTCCAACCCAATAGCACTGGTCCAGAGATAATCGGCACCGTACAGCAAGTCAACTCTTCCGCCGGCATCCCAGCGACAACCGGAATTGGCCACATCTCGTCCCATCGAAAGATAAGCTTGGTTCAGTTGATATTCTCCTGAACGGTCATTGAACTTCAAGGGACCGTTTTGCTTTCCTATCGGATTGTCCAGATTCCAAGTGAATCCCTGGTCGATCCATCCACCGAGATACCATTGGCCGCAGGTCATTTGGGGTCTGTAGCATGGCGTTACGCAAGGCTGATAACCATAAGCGTATTGGTCACCATAAAACTGAGGATATCCTCCCATGTCGCCGTAAACTTGCGGTTGGCCGTAAAACCCTTCCATTTGCGCCATAGGATCGACAACCTGATAGTTTGAATTGGTGTAAATGGCTTGGGGTTGATAAGGAACATATTGATCCTGTACCTGCCCTGTCATGCCATACGTCGTTGCCACCGTATTGGAAACATAAGGTGTGGGTTCATATTGGGCCTCGGCAATCGATGTCATCCCAAGACATCCCGCCATTATTCCCAACAAAATTTTGTTGATAATCGCTCGCATTGAATTCTCCTCACACGCAATCTTATGTTGCGCGGCCCCCAAGAAACATTTGAGTTTGAAATTGCTCCAGAAAACCAATCCCTGGTGCGTTCTCCTGATAATTGCCTTCGCTTGAATTGATTTCCGAAGTCGTCAACACCTTTGCAATGTGTCAAACAAAATCGACTCGTTGTATTTGTTTCCGTTTCCTGTGTCAACATCCTGACAAACAACGTGATCCTCAAAAACACGGAAAACATGAAATCACGAATAAGCAATCGACTCACTATTGTTGAATCAAACAGTTTTTCTGCAAACACTGATACTTTTTACTTATTTTGCGTGGTTTAACACCGCGTTGTTGGTATAAACGCTATGACTGTATGAATGGCAGATTGTTTATGATTCATTTCAACCAAGTGACGATAGTAAATGAAAGTTTGGATCGGTTTGAGTCTTATTGAAATAGCAATGAATGATGTCGCTGACGCGGTACGCTTGTCTGTTGGAATGCAATAGATACGCATATTATAGGTAAAGTGCGTGGTATGGAGTGTTCAAGTTGAGAGTTTGTTGGCAAGATACTACTACAAAGTCGTTGAATTGGCCTTCATCACGAACAGTGTTCTATTCGAACTTTGTGAACTTTGTGTAACCCTTTGTGCACTTTGTGTTTAAAAATTCCT
>Ga0082212_10010736_pt1 | contig 11694 bp, 11 predicted proteins | sample TergutNt197P3_FD_71548 | JGI IMG/M metagenome (GOLD analysis project Ga0082212, IMG submission 71548) | Neocapritermes taracua P3 segment gut microbial communities from Petit-Saut dam, French Guiana - Nt197 P3 | ecosystem: Host-associated > Arthropoda: Insects > Digestive system > Gut ... | reverse complement strand
ATTGCCGACGGAAAACCATTCCTTACAGAAAAGCCCTTTCCTTTTACCGATGCGGAAAACCCAACTGTCGCCTACAAAACCATGAAAGGCGGGCAGGCTACATTTGTCAATTTTGCTCCCTTTGGAAACGGAGCTTACAGTATCATTGCCGCACTTGGCGAAATGGTTCCTATTAAAGGCGAAAACAAAATGGACGCGGCTGTTAACGGCTGGTTCAAACCAAGTTTCAACCAGGGCTACGAATCTTCCGTTTTCGGTCTGGAATCCTTTTTGGAACAATTTTCCGAATGTGGAGGAACCCATCACAGCGCCCTTGTATACGGGGACATAACAGAAGAATTATTACAATTTGCTTCTCACCTGGGCTGTGAAATATATTTAGTGTAAACATGACGAGAATCCATGACTAAAAAAGAGCGTGTTCTTACCGCACTCAAAGGCGGTATACCCGATATGGTTCCCTTTATGTTCAATACCGTCGACAGAACCATTCAGGAACGCATCCTGAAAAGATCAATAAGCGATCCGGTAATTGATGGTATGAATATTACCGGTTGGCTGGGCAGCCTGGAAGAAACACCTTTTGTGGAACCGAATTTAAGCTGCTGTCCGGAAGTTGCCCGCCGCCTTGGCCTTGATGCGATAGAGATACAGGTATTGCCGCCGATTTTCACAGAAACATCCGTACAACACGGAAACCTTTCCATAACCCGCGGTCTGATAAATGATGCACAGGCTCTCTCTAAAGCAAAAACAAAGATGCCCGATCCCGACGATGAAAAACTCCTGCGGAAAGTCGAGGAGCTTATATCCCATTACAAAGAAGATTTCGCCATGGGGGCGCGCGTACGACTTGGCGCTTCTCCTTCGCTCCTTTCTATGGGCTGGGACAATTTCGCTTACCTGCTTGTAGATGATCCCGATACATTTCATGGAGTGGTGCAAATGTATACCGGCTGGGGGAAACGTCTTTTTAAAAATCTGTGCGAACTGGATTTTGATTTCTTCTGGTGCTTCGATGATATTGCCTTCGGGAAGAGCCTTATGTTCAGTCCTGAAACTTTCCGGGAATTTTTTCTTCCGCATTTAAAAGAATCTGCACATGCGATAAAGCGTCCTTTTGTTTTTCACAGTGACGGATATCTGACCGATGTTCTTGAAGACATCATTGATGAACTTGGCGCCAGCGGACTTCACCCCATCGAAAAAGGATCGATGGATACAGCATGGCTAAAAGAAAACTATGGAAAAAAAGTATGCCTGGTCGGAAATATTGATATTGACGGTGCGCTCAGCAGAGGAACGGAAGAGGATGTTTATACCGAAGTAAAAGAGTGTATTGATCTCCTTGGATCCGGCGGAGGATACATCATTTCCGATTCAAACAGCGTGCCCGCCTACTGCAAACCCGAAAATGTTGAAGCCGCGGCAAGGGCTGTGGAGAAGTACCGGAGAATTTTTTAGGAAGCAAATAATGGAACCCATGACGTCAAGAGAACGTTTTTTTGCACTGGCTGCCAATAAACCGGCGGACAGGCCTGCCGTTATTAATCCCGTATCCATTGCGACAACAGAGGCAATCAACGAACTAAACCTGGACTTTGCAAAAGTCCACACCAATTCGGACGCCATGACTTCTCTTGCCGCCTACGGATACGAGAAAACCGGCTTTGACAGTATAGCGCCGTATTTCAGTGTTGTGGCAGAGGCTGCCGCCCTGGGGGCTGATATAGACTGGGGCAATAACAACAATTTCCCGAAACAGCACGGCATTATTTTTTCGGAGCCGGAGCAAATTATTATTCCGCCGCGGTATCTTGATCAGATGACAACAAGAAATCTTCTTGAATCAATCAAAAAGTTAAAAGCCAAATACGGCGGCAAAGCCCTTATCATCGGCAAGGTCATGGGCCCCTGGACACTGTGCATGCACACCTACAGCGTTGAAGAGACGTTAATCGCAACCATAGAAGAACGTGAAAAGCTGACTGCCATGACAAAGGCCCTGCTTGAATTTGGGAAAGTATTCGCTGCCGCTCAGCTTGAAGCGGGTGCGGATATTATTACAGTCGCCGACCACACCACGCGGAATTTGGTCGGGCCGTATGTCTACCGGGATTTTATTCTGCCGCTGCACAAGGAGTTCAACAAGACATTTCCGGGAAAACTAATCCTCCATTGTTGCGGCAATACCGAAGACAGGGTTCATTATTTTTCCCAGGCAGGTTTTCTGATGTATCACTTTGAATCTGCCAACGATATTAAAAAGATAATAAGCGGGGCTGACGGTATGCCCCTGACAGGCTGTATTAACAATCCGGTAACATTATACTCAGGCACACCCGCTGATGTATACACAGAAGCCGAAAATATCCTGAAAGAAGGAATACAAATACTTTCGCCCGAATGTGCCGTGCCATTGTCAGTTAAAAACGAAAACCTGGAGTCGATTGTTTCATGCGCCAAAGATCATGGCGAATATGCTAAATAAAAGGAAAATGTATAGATGATTCATTTAGGAAACGGTGTTGAGGACGCAACGGGTTTTTCCTGGCTTTTTTGCATGAATCTTGCAGTGGGGCGTCAGGAACCGGAGGTATCAAAAGAAGATAAAACTATTTTGCGCGGCCTGGCGCAAAAAGTAAAACAACTTTCAGAGCTTCCCATCCAAAAGGAACGGCGCGATTTGTGGGCAGCGCACCATTCCCTGAAAGAAACAAGGCCGCTTGTTTTTATCGATCCGGAATTGGCATGGTTCGAAATACTGCCCGGAGAAAACCTGCGCTGTACGGGGAATTTAGCCAGAATATGGGAATACAGGATGCGGAAAGAAATCATCTGGCAGGAAGAGATTCAGGATGATCGTGTGTGCTGCACTGTTATGCCCGTCCCCCATGTTTTTCAGGAAACCGGTTTTGGCATCGAAAAGAAAACAGTGGGCGGCGGATATACCGGCGCTTACGAAATTATGAGTGTTCTGCCGGATTATGATGATATGTCAAAACTTAAATTCCGGCACATAACAATTGATCAGGTAAAGTCAGAAAAACTTTTGAGCGCTGCACATGATGTGTTTGACGGCATACTGGAAGTACGTACGGAGAATGCGTGGTGGTTTTCCTTTGGCCTTACAGTGGACGCAATACATTTGCGCGGGTTTGAAAACTTTCTCCTGGATACCTACGATAACCCTGACGGACTGCATGCCCTGATGCGCTTCTTAGGTACCGATGCGATGAACCGCCTGGATTTTCTTGAACAAAACGGCCTCTTATCACTGAACAACGGCGGAGAATTTATGGGAACCGGCGGTTACGGCTGGTGCGATGAACTGCCCGGTGAGCCGTTCGACAGCGCCAGAGTGAGTCCGCACAATATGTGGGGTTACAGCGAAAGCCAGGAAACCGTCTCCATGTCGTCGGAAGCATTCGATGAATTTGTACTGCCCTACCAGCTTCCGCTGCTGTCCCGGTTTGGCCTTAACGCGTATGGCTGCTGCGAACCGCTTGATACACGAATCGATTTGCTTATGAAAAAAGTTCCGCGATTAAGGAAAGTAACCGTTTCCCCCTGGTCAGATGTCAGGATGATGGCGGAAAAACTCGGCAAAGATTATGTGTATTGCTGGAAAATGAACCCAAGCTGCATCGCGTTGGAAAGGATTGACGAAGATGCCATACGCACTTGTGCAAGAGATGCGTTTTCTGTTACAAAGGAATACGGATGTCCCGCAGAAGTTCTGATGCGGGATGTACGAACTTTAGCCGGAAATAAAAGGAATGCGATTCGCTGGGTGGAAATTGTCCGCGAAGAATCAGAGCGAGTCTATTGTTAACTATGCAAAAAGAAATATATATTCTTGAACCGGAAAAAAACTGCAAGCTTTCGGAAATCTATACGGTGTTTAATGATGTGATCTACGATCCGTCAGAAGACGCTATTAATACAATATTATCCGAATATGCCGCAAATGCATCCAGAACATTATACGGATACTTTTTTGATAAAAAACTAATAGGCATAATCGGAATAGAAGACCGCGGGGTTTTTGAAATTTTGCATTTTGGGATACATCCGTCTTACCGGGGCAAGGGGCATGGGACGGAATTAATGGATTATATCAGGAATACCTATTCCGGCAAAAAATTATTTTTAACCACAGCGGATGATGCGGTTGTGTTTTATCAAAAATACGGATTTACCACCGTCGAATTTTACGAAGAAAGAAACGGAGAAAAAATACAGCGCTTTTCATGTGAATTATAGCACTGGTCTGAATATCCACCACTGGACAAAAAACCTTTTTTTGTGTCATACTCTGGTATGGGAACCCGCGATATTTTCCGCAACATCTCTCCCCTTGATCACCGCTATTCTCTTTCTGAAAAAGATGTTTTTGACGCTCTTGTTCCCTGGCTTTCGGAAGAAGGGATTCTGGACGCCTGTGTCAGGGCAGAAATCGCCCTTATAAAAGCTCACCTTAAAATACGGAAAGAAGCAAACCCGGATAACATCAATATTACAATTACACCGGAAGAGGTATACGCAGAAGAAGAAAAAACACACCATAATATCCGGGCGCTTGTAAATATTCTAAAGAAAAAAGTTCCACCGGAAATAGCGCCGCTTGTCCATCTGGGTGCAACGAGTGTTGACATTCTGGACACTGCCCTCGCCTGGCGTATGAAGCGCTGCTGCATGAAAGCAGTACTGCCCTGGCTGCGTGAACTGGAAATCCTTCTCTGTGATTTTACCGAACGGGAAGCAGAGACACCACAGGTTGGCCGGACCCATGGCCAGCATGCCGTGCCTGTTACCGTTGGCTTTGCAATGGCTGAATATGTTTCCCGGCTGGGTAAATCAATTCTGGAAATTGAACGGCTCTCGGCCCTTTTAAAAGGAAAACTTTCAGGGGCTGTAGGGGCTTACAACGCAACCAGTATGCTGGTGTCCGATCCCAGAGAACTGGAACGGCTTTACCTTGCGGAACTGGGACTGGAACCATCGGAACATTCAACCCAGCTGGTTGAACCCGAATACCTTCTTCGGCTTATACTGGAATACAACACCGCCTTTGGAATAATCGCAAACCTCGCCGACGATCTGCGTAATCTCCAGCGGACCGAAATCGCAGAACTCCATGAAAGCTTTTCGCCGGATCAGGTTGGTTCATCTACCATGCCTCAGAAACGAAACCCCTGGAATTCTGAGCATGTTAAAAGCCTCTGGAAAACCTTTATGCCCAGGGTAATAACTTTCTATATGGATCAGATTAGCGAGCACCAGCGGGATCTTTCCAATTCGGCAAGCCAGCGTTTTATTGCCGACTATGTTACGGGCTTTTGCCTTGCAATCAGCCGTATGTCCCAAATAATGGAAAGCCTTGCAGCCGACAAAGAAAAATGTCTGCTTAACCTTCATTCCGGTGGCGGCATTTCCGGCGGAATTCTTGCGGAGCCTGCCTATATACTTCTTGCAGAATCCGGCGTTTCCGATGCTCACGAAATAATTCGAAAAATCACCATAGAAGCGGAAAAGAATGGTCTGTCCTTCAGCGATGCCCTTGCCGCAGAAAAAGATATTCAAAAGCATATAGGAGAACAGCTTATCAAACTTGGTTACGGAGCAGGCGGCAGCCCGGCGGAAGCAGCCCGGGATTTTTTCAGCAAGCCGGAAAACTACAGGGGATTGGCTGTACAAAAGGCACAGGAACTGGCCGCAAAATACCGCAAGCTAATGTTAGAAAAAGCTTAAGCTGGGAGAAATAGCAGTTTTTAAAACTTTGAGTTGGGAGGAATAACGAATATGCAATTTGAAGAAGCCCTGTCTTACGACGATGTACTGCTCCTGCCGGGCTACAGCGATTTACTTCCCCGTGACTGTGATATTGCAACTGTTTTATGCAGCGGGATAAAACTCAATGTTCCGGTTGTCTCAAGCGCCATGGATACGGTAACCGAAGAAAAAATGGCAATTGCCATTGCGCTGGAAGGCGGTGCCGGGGTTATACACCGGAACTTAAGCCCGGAAGCCCAGGCCAGGCAGGTTGCAGATGTAAAACGTTTTCTTAATTGGGTAATTGCATCGCCGGTTACTGTAGAAGAAGAGGTAAGCATTGCCGATGTTAAGCATGTAATGGAACACTACAATGTTTCGGGTATGCCTGTTCTGAATAAAAACGAAAAACTTACCGGTATCATTACAAGCAGGGATCTTCGTTTCTGCAATGACGATACATTGCTGGTTAAGGAAGTAATGACTGCAAACCCAATTGTTGTTCAGGGTGTACCCAGTACGGCTGAAGCAAGGGAAAAATTTGACAAACACCGGATAGAAAAACTTCCGATTGTGGATGAAGCGGGAAAATTAAAAGGCCTTATTACCGTAAAAGACATGGAAAAACATGCCCTCTTCCCGCGGGCCGCAACAGATTCAAGCGGGAGGCTTATCGTAGGCGCCGCAATTTCTCCGCAGGATTATCCTGAGCGTATGCCGCTCCTTAAAAAAGCCATGGTAGATTTTGTAGTTCTTGATACTGCTCACGGCGATACAAAAAATGTAATGGATGCCATTACAGATATTAAAAAACAATACAATGTCCCGATAATCGGCGGCAATGTTGCCAGAAAAGACGGAACCCGCAGGCTTATTGATGCCGGAGCGGATGCCGTAAAAGTGGGAATCGGCCCGGGATCAATTTGCACTACCCGCATTGTTGCCGGTATTGGTGTGCCTCAGTTCACTGCTGTTTGGGACTGCGCTGAAGAAGCGGCAAAAAACGGCATACCGGTAATTGCCGACGGCGGAATTAAATATTCAGGAGACATTGCAAAGGCTGTCGGCGCCGGGGCCAGCTCGGTAATGATCGGCAATCTGTTTGCAGGCCTTAAAGAAGCGCCGGGCAAGGAAATCCTCTTTGACGGAAGAATCTACAAGGAATACCGCGGCATGGGCAGTATCGGCGCAATCAACGACGGTGCAGGAGACCGTTATCTGATCGGAAAAGACGAAAAACCAGTCCCGGAAGGTATTGAGGGCAGAGTACCCTATAAAGGAGAATTAAAAAGCTATCTGTATCAGCTTTTATCAGGACTTCGCAAAGGCATGGGGTACTGCGGCTGCAAAAACCTGGAAGAATTTAAACAGTACCGGAACTTTGCAAAGATCACCGCAGCAGGCTGGCGTGAAAGCCATGCCCACGATGTAACCATTACCCAGGAAGCGCCCAACTACAGCCGCAGCTAAGCATTAAGCAGTAAATGAGACTTTTTATTGCAGTCAATTTTGATAGCGAAACAAAACGGCAAATCCTTGCTGTTCAGGACAAAATAAAGAAGGAAACTCAAAACGGAAAATTTACCCAACCTGAAAACCTGCACCTGACTCTTGTCTTCCTGGGAGAAACGGCGGAAGAGCGGCTTCCCGAAATAAAAGACGCCATAATACAGGCCGCTTCGGACAGGAAATTCAAAACCGCAATAAACCTTGTTTTTTCCAAAACCGGTTTTTTTAAAAGAGGTGGAAAGGAACTGTGGTACCTTGGACTTAATAATCAAAAAATTGACGGCGAAACGCAGCTGAAAATGCTGCAGCAAAGACTTGCCCATGAACTAATAAAACGAAATTTTGTCATTGACAAACGGCCATTTAACGCACACATTACCCTGGGCAGAGAAATTAAAAGCGATCCACCCTCTAATAGCGGGCTGGTCCATGACAACGGATTATGGCCATTTGAAACAGACGACATTGTTATTCAGATAAAGCGGATAAGTTTAATGCAATCCCATCATAAATTGGACCATAAAAAGAAAAATGTTCTGGTTTACTCCGAACTATTCGGATATGATATAAAAACCACTGCTAACGCTGAGCCTCACTAAAAATGCAGCCGCAATACTTTTGACTGTAAAGCCCAAGGACCCTGGCTTCCGCACGGCCTTCCCTGAACAAGGGGCGAAAATCCCGGTACAAAAGCGTAACACCATGCTTTTCCGCCGCCGCTGTTGCTTCTTCTTTTAACAGTTCATGACTCTGATAAGGGCTGATAAAAAGCGTTGTACAGAAAGCATCGAAACTGTTTTCTTTTGCCGTTAAAGCGGCCTTTTCCATACGCATACGGTAGCAAAAAGTACAGCGATTAGGAATGTCTAAAGCAGAAACGGAAAATTTGCCTTCGGTATTTTGAACAATGTCATTAATAAACTGATTCAACCCGTACTGATCGTCCATAACAACGGGTAGTCCCAGGCTTTCGGCATATCCGGTAAATGCATCCAGCCTTTTGGCATACTCGGAAAAAGGATGAATATTCGGATTATACCAGAATAATGCTGGTTCAATTCCTTCATCACGCAAGGAACTGATACAGGCAACCGAACACGGCGCACAGCAGACATGCAGGAGAAGTTTCATTATAATAGATACTATCATTAAGCTATGATTGAACCAATACAGAACCATGCAGAGCAAAGAACTCTGGAACTGCTCCGCGAATCGGGAGCCATGCTGGAAGGCCATTTCCTTCTTTCATCGGGCCGGCATTCGGATAAGTATTTTCAATGCGCAAAACTCCTTCAGTACCCTGACAGAACGGCAGAAGCATTAACGCCGCTTGTAAAATGGATTAAGGCTGACATGGAAAAACTGTCCTTGGATGCTGTTGCCGGGCCGGCCATGGGGGGAATAATTGCAGCCTGGGAACTGGGCAGGCAGCTTGGGCTCCGTTCTTTTTTTACCGAGCGGAACGATAACGGAGAAATGTCACTGCGCCGGGGTTTTGAAGTACAGCAGGGAGAGCGTATCCTTATAGTTGAAGATGTAATCACCACAGGAAAATCCTTTGGTGAATGCGCCGCAGCGCTGGAAAGCCTTGGGGCAAAAATCGCTGCCATAGCCTGTGTGGTGGATCGCCGCGCCGCCGACGCGGAAACAGGATCACTGCCGGAAACACCGTGGCCGCTCTATGCGGCATGCAGGGTAGAGGCACATAACTGGGATGCCGGGTCCTGTGATCTGTGCAAACAGGGAATCCCCGTGGTAAAACCAGGTTCCAGAAAAACAACGTGATCCAAATGGCAAATGCAAAATTGTTTACCATAATGCTGCTCATTATTCTTATCGCACTGCCGGTCACATTATCCGCGCAGGGGAATAAAGCCTTACAGGATGCCATAAACAAGGGGGATATTGTCCTGGTAATAAAACTCCTTGATGAAGGAACGTATCCCAATCTTTCTTCCTTTTTACCGGATTTATGCAGGTCATCAGACCGGACAGAAATAATCAGCAAATTACTGGAATCCGGCGCAAGCTGGCGGGTTCTTACTTCAGAACCGAAAGATCCTTCCGCCCCGAACGAACGAATTCTTTCTGTTGATATTCGCCGCCCCTATGCTCCCCTATTAATGGACTGGGGCATGCCGGTAAATATAAAAGATGATCGCGGCAGAACCTTTTTGATTAAAGCAGCAGATTACGGCGAAGTAAACATGGTATTGGATCTGCTTGACCCAAGGGGAAAAGAAATGCGGGCAAAACGCACTGCGGCAGATCCAAATATTACCGACAATTATGGCAGGACTGCCCTGATGTATGCAAGCAATACGGAAATAGTTCGTATACTGCTCAATTACGGCGCAGATCCTAAAATAACGGACAACAATGGGCGCACAGCTCTGCATAGTTTCCCGACAGGATCTGCCGGCATCCTTGTCGCAGCAGGTATCGATATAGAAGCAACCGACAACATGGGTTTTACCCCTCTCTTAAGAGCGATTCAATCAGGTTCTAATAATATTGACCGTCATATTTCACGCATCAATGAATTGCTTGCCCTGGGGGCGGATCCTATGAATAAAACCAATGACGGCAAAAATCTTTTATTCCTCTATATTGAATATAATAAGTCATCCAGTGGCAGCGGTTACAGCAATAATCATTTTACCATGATTAATTTTTTACTGGATTTAGGGATTGATCCGGCAGAACCCGATGACTCGGGAAACTCGGCTCTCAGCATGGTTTTAAAACAGGATAAATATAATTACCGCGTTAAAGAAGCTCAAAAACTCCTTCTAGATGCTTCCGCAGATAAAAAAGCTGTTACAGCGGCTCGGAAAGGAGTGCGGGAAGAAAAGCGGCAGCAATTTGCAAAGACAGCGCCGTACAAATTCGGGGAATCAGCCTGGCTGCTTATCCCCCTGGGTTATCTGGGTTTTTCAATTGCAGCAAGAGAGGGAATTTACAGGAATGATCCTTCATCCAATTTTATGGTTCCGATAAATACATTTTTAACCGGATTTATTACCGGCGCTGCAATCAGCTCTCTGCCGTTCATTTTATGGGCAGTAGCAGCAGACGGATGGGGCGCTCTGGTACCGGTGCTTTTGGGGGTTGTTGCCATTCCTGTTGCAGGGTTTGTTACAGGAGGAATCTTTGCCAATAATTCAGGTGTTCGCTCATCATTTCGGAGCAACAGCGCTTTTTACTATGCAACTCCCGTACTAGCCGGAGCAATAACCATCCCGATATTTATACACATATGGCAGTATTAAAACCTTATACCATAGTTTACGAAGATGATTCGATCATTGCGGTAAACAAAGCTTCTGGTATCGCAGTTGCAGGCGAACGCTGGGACGAAGATGCGCCTCGACTTGATTTGCTGCTTAAACAGAAATTGGCTTTACAGCAGAACGAAACCCAAAAAACTGAACTCTTTATCGTACACCGAATCGACAAAGACACTTCCGGGCTTGTAATTTTTGCAAAAGACAGGGAAACCCACCAGAAACTTTCCGTCGCTTTTGAAAAGCGGGATGTAGAAAAAACGTACATTGCCGTAATCCACGGCCGCCCTTCCTGGCCCGGGGGCAACACAAGCTGCGAACTGCCATTAGTACCGGATGGCAATAAAAAACACCTGACAATAATCGATCAATACCGGGGCAAAGCATCGCACACCGGTTTTGCACTGCTCTTTTCTGCAGGGAATTACAGTGTTGTGGAAGCCCGGCCAAAGACAGGCAGAACCCACCAGATACGGGTACATCTATCTGCATTGGGTTTTCCCATTGTATGCGATCCGCTTTACGGTAAAAATGCACGTACCGGCGCCGAAAAGGGCGTTTACCTTTCTTCAATCAAACGAAACTGGCGCGGCAATGAAGCTGAAGAACGCCCCCTTCTGGATCGGCTGGGCCTGCATGCCGCCCGGTTGGTGATAGACGGAACCGAATACGAAGCGCCCCTTTCCAGGGATATGGCGGCGCTGATAAAGCAAATGGAGAAAAGCAGCCAATAAATCCCAATATGCCACTGAGCTTCCCTTACAAATCAAAATCCTAATGTCCGGCATATGGGGCTAAGAGCGCTGGTTCACCCCGTGTAAAACCCGCCAAGTGAAATGTAACCTAAGAAACACAATCGTATCGGTTTATTTCCCATGAGAGGGCAAGGCTGCCCCGGCAAAAACTCTGGGTGAACCTGCTCAATCAGCTTCCCAGCTCCTAACCGGCATCTTTTTATTTCTGTTTCTTGAAAGCATATACGATTAGGTGCTGGGCTTTTTTATAATGAATACTTCTTTTACACGGTGATCTCCTATGATTTAGACAAGAGGAATTTTTTATTCTCCCCTTAACCGCCCCTGCTCCTTTTATGCACACAACGCTTTTTCGGCTAACAAAGCCG
>Ga0082212_10010735_pt1 | contig 11695 bp, 8 predicted proteins | sample TergutNt197P3_FD_71548 | JGI IMG/M metagenome (GOLD analysis project Ga0082212, IMG submission 71548) | Neocapritermes taracua P3 segment gut microbial communities from Petit-Saut dam, French Guiana - Nt197 P3 | ecosystem: Host-associated > Arthropoda: Insects > Digestive system > Gut ... | reverse complement strand
TCTGTTTCGCCCCCGCCCCCGGGCGGCTTCTCTGTCTCGCCTCCGCCTCCGGGCGGCTTCTCTGTTTCGCCCCCTCCTCCGGGCGGCTCCTCTGTCTCGCCTCCGCCTCCGGGCGGCTTCTCTGTTTCGCCCCCTCCTCCGGGCGGCTCCTCTGTCTCGCCTCCGCCCCCGGGCGGCTCCTCGGTCTCGCCTCCGCCTCCGGGCGGCGGCTCTTCTGTCTCCTCGCCTCCGCCTCCGGGCGGCGGCTCCTCTGTCTCCGGCTCCAGCGGGACATCTTTAAAAGTGAATGTAATGCCGGTCTCAACAACTCCCGTTTCTACGCCCGGAAAGCATACGACCATGTTCTGGTCGTCGCCGGCGCTTGGTGCGTAAAAGAACAGATTATATTCAATAGACCGGGCTTCGTCGCCGAAGAAGACTTCGCTGAGTAAAACCGGCAATTCGCTGTACGCCTCCGGCGGAGCCGTGAAAATCAGCTCTTCACCGTCGATACCATAATACCCTGAAACCGCTATCCCATAAGCGTTTAGTTTACTTTCAACGATTGAGTAATCACCCGTCAAATCCACAAACGTGACGACCGCCGTCCCTGTGTAATCATCACCCGGCTCGTTTTGCTCCAAAATGACATTTTCCGGCGTTATCGTGATTCCGGGGAGCTTTTGGGTACGCGCTGCTTGCATAAGACTCTCATAGTAAGCCTTCTCGCCGGGCTTCGCGGCGTTGTAGTCGTCAGACGACAAGCCATAGACGCTATAACCGCGTTCATACAGCCATTCCCAAAGAGCCATTTGCGTATAACCCTGCGCCACGTAGGGATTAAGCCCTCCATTGTTATAGGGGCTCCCATTAAGGAGTAACGCGCACAAACCCCTGTACGTGTCCTCGTCATATGATACATCGAGCGGTTTGTAGCTTTCACCGTTAATAGGGCCGTCCTTTTCGGCGTCAAGGCAGTACGAAGGCGGACCGATAAGACTGTCGACGAAAAACAACGCGAAATCAAAACCAAACACCGCGTTCGGTATCCCGGACAGCTCTGATATATCCTCCCATACGATAGTTGGCGCGGTTCCGGGGCCTGCTGCTCTGACTCCCCCGTTCAAGACTGCAAAAGCGGAGAACAAACAAAGCAAAGCCGCAATAAGCGTAAGAATAATAGCTATTCGCAACCTGCCTTGCCTTTTCGATAGACGCAATATATCGTGATTCAGTTGCACTGAGCGCCGCGTGAGCGACTGTAACTCACTGCGGACTCCGCTTGACCCGCATGGCAGCCCGTATGTATCATTATACTTATTCATGACTTGACCCTCCATTCGTTGTCCGCATCCACGGTTGGCCTATGACGCGGCGCTTTTCGACTGCCACATGAACTTTTTATACCGGGATTATCAAAAAAACTTGTAATATCGAAGTCTCCTGTGTGGGATTATCTACACTGTAACCCTTAAAGCCGCTTTAAGGTCAATAGCCTTTTTGCATTTTTTCACATTTTTTTCATCACAATAAAAAGCGCGTCACTGTCTTGAAAAATAAAGGCTTCGAGCCTTTTTACCGGAATCACCGGCTGGATAAATAATGAAAAACGCCGCAAAAACATTAAACCCGCTCGAAGTTTCGGCGGGTTTTAACATTTAAAACTATCAACTTTTATTAAACTAAACTGTGATTTAGTCAAACTGCCACCCGTAACAGGTGGCAGAAATTGGATTATTTTATTGTTCTCAGCAAGATCGCAAGGGCTCGATCATCAAAATAACGCATTATTTCCAGTCTTCAAGCAATAAGCCAAGCACTCGCGAGAATACTTTTACAACCCGTACATTTCCTCCGCTGTGAGCTGAGCAACGCCGCTGTTTGATAGTATCTTGACAGCGGCTTCGTTGTCGTCGACGCAGATGACCGCGTATGCCTTGCCGATGCTGCCCGATTTCGGGGCGACGAAAACATAGGTGTATTCAACGCTTACCCCGGCGTCTGCCAACAGCCGTAGCGCCGACGCGAACGCACCCGGCTCGTCGTCGACAGAAACCGGTATGACGTCTATGAGCTCAACGCCGTACCCCTCGTCCTGCAGCACTTTCAGCGCACGGGCGGGCTTGTCCACTATTATCCTGAGGATCCCGAAATTCTCAGTATCAGCAAGCGACAGGGCGCGCAGATCGATACCGGCGCCCGCAAGCGTCTCAAGCACCTCGACGAGCCTCCCCGGCTCATTTTCTAAAAACACAGATAATTGTTCTATAGTCATAAGGACCCAGCCTCCTATATTTTCCTATTGTCAATGACCCGGACGGCCTTACCCTCGCTGCGCGTTATTGACTTGGGGTTGACAAGCGTTACTTTCGCCGCGATCCCGAGCATGTTCTTGATCCTGTCGCGCAGTTCCCTCTCATGCTTTTCTACAGCCCTGACCGTGCCTGAACCGGAGAACATCTCGGGCGTCAATTCGACGTGGACTTCCAGTGTATCCGAGTGGTTGACCCTGTCTACGATCAGTTGGTAATTTGCCGAAAAACCGTAATCTATAAGGACTGTCTCTATTTGCGACGGGAACACGTTCACGCCCTTGATTATCAGCATATCGTCGCTGCGCCCCATAAGTCTCGACATTTTGACGAGAGTCCTGCCGCACGAGCACTCGCCACGGCTGAGGATGCTGATATCGCGCGTCCTGTAGCGTAAAAGCGGGAACGCCTGTTTCGTTATGCATGTGAACACCAGCTCGCCTTTTTGGCCATCCGGCAAGACATCCCCGGTGTTCGGGTCGATGAGTTCGACAAGGAAGTGGTCTTCGTTGACGTGCATACCCGCCTGACCGGAGCACTCGAACGAAACTCCCGGGCCTGTTATCTCCGTTAGCCCGTAGATATCGTATGCCTTGATCCCCAGCTTTTCCTCAAGGCGCGCGCGCATCTCATTACTCCACGCTTCAGCGCCGAAAATGCCCGCCTTGAGCTTGATCTTATCGCGCAGCCCCGCCTCCTCTATCGTCTCCGCGAGAAACTCCGCGTAGGACGGCGTGCAACAAAGTATAGTAGCTTCAAGATCGCACATGAACTGCAACTGCCTGTCTGTGAACCCCGACGACATCGGCAGCGTCAGGCTCCCCAATTTGTGCGAACCTCCGTGCAGACCCGGCCCGCCCGTGAATAGACCGTAACCGTAGGAGACCTGGACCACGTCGCCTTTTGTGCCCCCTGCGGCGGCTATGGCGCGCGCGCAGCAGCTCTCCCACAAGTCAACATCGTGCTGCGTGTAAAACGCCACTACCCTTCTGCCTGTCGTGCCGCTTGTCGAATGTATCCTGACCGTATCTTCAAGCGGAACCGCAAGCAACCCGTAAGGGTAAGCCTCGCGCAGATCGTCTTTCGTCAGAAACGGCAGCTTGTGTAGATCGTCGATGGACTTGATATCTTCCGGCGCCAGACCTTTCTCATCCATTTTCTTTTTGTAATAAGGGACATTTTTATATACATGCCTCACCTGCGCGGCGAGGCGTTCGTTTTGCAGCTTGACCATGCCCTCCCGTGGCATGAGTTCAATCTCCGGTTGATAATAATTCTGCACTGGATCTATCCTTTCATTCCAAGTTCGAAAGCGCGCTTATTGAGTTCCAAAAATTTATCCGGGACAGTTTCTTCGAGCGCGGTCATCCACGCCTCTTTAGAAAACGGGAAATACTTCGACAGTCTGCCCATCAGCACTATATTCACTGCTTTCGAAGACCCCGCCCCCTCGGCGAGCGCGAGCGCGTCGAAAGCATCCACTTTCGCGCCGGTCGCCATCATCTTATCCGCAATATCTGCCGGGTATTCCGCCGCTCCCGTTATGACTGGCATAGGGTCTATCTGCTGCGTATTCGTCACAAGCTGCCCGCCCGGCGCCAGATAACCAAGCCAGCGCGCGGCTTCCAGTATCTCAAATGACACGATGAGATCGGCCTCACCCACATCGATGACCGGCGAGTAGACCTTATCCCCGTAACGCACGTAAGTCACGACCGACCCGCCCCTCTGGCTCATACCGTGGACTTCCGAAACTTTTGTGTCATAACCTTCATTCATCAAAAGCCGGCCGAGCAGTTTACTCGCGAGCAAGCTACCCTGCCCCCCGACCCCAATGATCATAATATTCTGAGTTTTCATACCTGTCCCCCCTAGAGCGCTTTAGTTTTGCAAAGCTGCACGCAAACGCCGCAGCCTACGCACTGCGTCTTGTCGATCCCGGCTTTTTTGTCCCTCATGCTTATGGCAGGGCAACCTATTCTCATGCACGACTAGCAGCCTACGCATTTATCAACGTCCACTGTCAGCGGCGGTTTCGCCTTTACAGTTTTCAGCAGCGCGCACGGTCTGCGCGCGATTATCACAGACGGCTCAGGCGCTTTCATCTCCTCGTTAACGGCTGCCTTACACTCATCGAGATCGTAAGGGTCGATCACGCGCACGCGCCTTATGCCGATAGATTTACAAAGCGCTTCGAGGTCGATTTTCCCAGCCGGCTCGCCTTTTATATTGAACCCGGTAGTCGGGTTCTCCTGATGCCCGGTCATGCCGGTTATAGAATTGTCGAGTATTATTACTGTAGAATCCGAACCGTTGTACGCTATGTCGATAAGCCCGTTCACGCCAGTGTGCGCAAAAGTCGAATCGCCTATGACGGCGACGCTGTTTTTTCCGCCCGCGCGGTTGAACCCGTGCAAGCCCGATATCGAGGAACCCATGCACAAAGTCGTGTCCATAGCGCTGAGCGGCGGCGTCGCCCCCAGCGTATAGCAGCCAATATCTCCCAGCACAGTCGCCTTTAGCCCTGCGAGCGTGTAAAACAACCCCCGGTGCGGGCAACCGGCGCACATGACAGGCGGTCGCGGCGGTAACGGTTCATCAAGCGCCTTACCCTGCCCGACATGGCTTCCGAGTTTTTCCGCGACAAGGTTTTGCGAAAATTCGCCTATAACAGGGAAAATATCTTTTCCGGAAACCGCCAGCCCCATCTTTTTGCAATGATCCTCGATAATGCTGTCCAGTTCCTCCACGACAACAAGCTTTTTCACTTTCGACGCGAACCCGCGTATCAATTCCATCGGCAGCGGGTTCACCATACCCAGCTTCAAGACGCTCGCTTTATCGCCAAAAGCCTCCTTGACATACTGGTACGCCGTGCCGGAGGTAATAATACCCAGCTCAGTCCCGCCCATCTCAACGCGGTTGAGGAACGTATCCTCAGCTAGCGCAGCTAAATCGAGGATACGTTGTTCGATAATGGGGTGGCGTACCTTTGCGTTCCCCGGCAGCATGACGTATTTTTGCGCTTTCTTTACGTATTCCACAGCCGCGGGCTCAACGCGTTCCGAAAGCTCCACAATGCTCTGCGAATGGCTCACGCGCGTGCACATGCGCAGCAGCACCGGCGTATCGAACTTTTCAGAAAGCTCATAGGCGTATTTAGTGTACTCAAGGCTTTCCGCGGAATCTGCAGGCTCTAGCATCGGCAGTTTCGCAGCTATGGCGTAATGTCGCGAATCCTGCTCGTTTTGCGACGAATGCATACCAGCGTCGTCAGCCACCGCTATGACCATCCCTGTGTTCACCCCGGTATATGATATGGTAAACAGAGGGTCGGCGGCGACATTCAACCCAACGTGCTTCATCCCCGTGAAGCTGCGTTTCCCGGCGAGCGACGCGCCAAAAGCTACCTCCATGGCCACTTTCTCGTTGGGCGCCCATTCGGAATAAATCTCGCCATATTCCGCTACACATTCCGTGATCTCCGTGCTGGGCGTACCCGGATAACTTGAAGCGACAGCGCACCCGGCCTCATAGAGGCCGCGCGCGACAGCCGCGTTTCCTAATAGTAGTTGTTTCACTTGACCCCTCCAAGAATTTTTTTGACAGTATACCACAAGGCTTGACATTTCTGCAACTATTCAGTGCCTTGCGCTCAAAAGACGTTTTTTGCTTCCTCGCCGGCACTGAATAGTTGCCAATCCTCATTCCGGTAGCTTGTTCGCTTTATCCATCTCCAGAGCGTGGCTCGCGCTGTTTTCCTCGTAGCACGAAAAACACTTACCCACATACTCCTTGTCAGGCTTTGGCGTCAGAAAGCTGATAACCGGGACTAAAATCAAACCAAACAGCATAGTGAACGCGCCCGCGTTGATAGGCGACTGCAAAATCGCCGGGAAAATGCTTTTCGGCAGGACGCCCAGACTCGTCATGAAATTCACGATCATAAACAGAGAACCGAACGCCATGTTGACCCAAACGGCAGGTTTTGTCGTACGTTTCCAGTACAGCCCGTAAAGGAAAGGCGCTAGGAACGAGCCGGCAAGCGCGCCCCATGAGACGCCCATCAACTGAGCAATAAAGACCACGTTCTTGTTGTATTGTAAAATGGCTATCGCCGCGGAAATAACTATGAAAACAGCGATGAGTACCCTGATGACCAGCACTTGCTTTTTATCGTCCATTTTTTTGGCGATATTCCCCTTGATAAGATCAAGCGTCAGCGTGGAAGAAGAAGTCATGACCAGCGCTGCCAGCGTCGACATGGAGGCGGCCAGCACAAGCACGATGATGACGCCTACCAGCAGGTCCGAAAACCCGGACAGCATCGTCGGGATGATGGAATCGAAAATAACGCCACCGTCCGCCCTGACTGCCACAACGCCCGAAAACAAGCGTCCGAAACCGCCAAGGAAGTAGCAGCCCCCGGCTATGATAACCGCGAATATCGTTGAAATGACCGTCCCTTTACTGATAGCTTTCTCCGATTTGATCGCGTAGAATTTCTGCGTCATCTGCGGCAGCCCCCAAGTACCGAGCGAAGTGAGCAGCACGACGCCCAGAAGGCTTATCGGGTCGGGTCCAAGGAACGACGCGAAGATTCCGGGAGTGTCCTTGACCGCCGGGTCGGATATGCGTGCAAGCGCGTCCAAAGACGACGTCAACCCGCCATTAGTCCTAAGTACCACGCCCACGACGGCGATTATGCCGATCAGCATTATGATTCCTTGGATAAAGTCATTGATCGCTGTTGCGACATATCCGCCCGCTATGACATACACAGCCGTCAGGACAGCCATGATGACGATGCACACCCAAAAATCCACGTTGAACGCCATGGCGAAAAGCCGCGAAAGGCCGTTGTACAAAGAGGCCGTGTACGGGATCAGGAAAATGAAAACTATCGCTGACGCCAGTATTTTCATATTCTTCGAATCAAAACGCGTACCGAAAAACTCCGGCATCGTTGCGCTGCCGAGGTGCTGCGTCATTATACGGGTGCGGCGTCCGAAAATGATCCAGGCAAGCAGCGAGCCTATGATGGCGTTGCCTATGCCGATCCACGTTGCCGATATGCCAAACCTCCATCCGAACTGCCCGGCGTAACCGACGAACACGACGGCGGAAAAGTACGATGTGCCGTATGCGAACGCCGTCAGCCAGGGGCCGACAGAGCGCCCCCCAAGCACGAAGCTGCTTACATCCGTCGAGTGCTTGCGGCAGTATAGCCCTATAGCTATAGTGATCGCAAAGAAAATAATGAGCAACAAGATTTTAATAAACATTTTAACCATCCACCAATCTAATTTTTCGTTCTACACTAAAGCAAACGATGATTTACTCTAATAACCACTAGCCACTAGCCCCTGTTCTGCGCCGCCACAATGGCGTCCGCGCCGTAGACATGCCTTAACTTCGGCTTCTCGATCTTCCCCGTCGCGTTGCGCGGCACGTCTGTGAATATTATCTTGTGAGGCCGCTTGTAACGCGGCAGACTGTGGCAAAACTCGTTTATGCTGCCCTCCGTGCATGTGTGCCCCTGCTTGATCTCGATGATCGCCGCTGAAATCTCGCCCAGGCGGGCGTCCGGCAGCCCGATGACCGCGACGTCCTTTACGTCGGGGTGCGCGGAAAGGAAGTTTTCTATCTGAACGGGGTATATATTCTCGCCTCCGGTGATTATTACGTCCTTTTTGCGGTCTACGAGGAAAAAGAAACCATCCTCATCCTGCTGTGCCATATCGCCTGTGAAAAGCCAGCCGCCTTTCAGCACTTCCTCCGTCGCAGCCGGGTCGTTGTAATAACACTCCATGACCCCCGGCCCTTTTACGCAAAGCTCCCCGACGTCCCCCTTGCCAACAACAGCGCCGTTTTCGTCGACGATCTTCGCCTCCCAGCCAAAACCCGGCACGCCGATTGCCCCGACCTTGTGGATATTCTCGACCCCAAGATGTACGCAGCCCGGGCCGATGGATTCGCTCAAACCGTAATTCGTGTCGTAATCATGCTTTGGGAAATACTCTTTCCAGCGCTTTATAAGGCTCTGCGGGACCGGCTGCGCACCTATATGCATGAGACGCCACTGTGAAAGGCCGTAATCCCCGATTTTCTCGTCCCCCCTGTCCAGCGCATTTAATATGTCCTGCGCCCACGGGACAAGAAGCCAGACTATCGTGCATTTCTCCGACGAGACCGCGTCAAGAATATACTTCGGCTCGGTCCCTTTCAGCAGCACGGCTTTCCCGCCGACGAGAAAGCTGCCGAACCAGTGCATCTTTGCGCCCGTGTGGTACAGCGGCGGGATGCAAAGGAATATATCGTCCCGGCTCTGGCCGTGGTGCGCTTGCTCGACCGCGCACGCGTGCATGAGGCTCCTGTGCTTGTGCAATATCGCTTTCGGAAACCCCGTCGTACCGGATGAAAAATAGATTGCCCCGAAATCATCGTCGCTGATCTTTATATCCGGCGAAACGCTGGAACAATCGGCAGTCAACTCTGTATAATCCTCGGCAAAAGTCGGGCACTGGCCGCTGCCGTAGAAAATAAGCAACCTGTTGTCGCAGATGGCGTCGGCGATCTCCTCGACGCGCCCTATGAACTCAGGCCCGAAAACCAGCACGTCAACTTCCGCAAGTTTCACGCAGTATTCGATCTCGTCGGGAGCGTACCTGAAATTAAACGGCACAGCCATGGCTCCGGTTTTTAAAATCCCGAAATATATCGGCAGCCACTCAAGACAGTTCATCATAAGGATAGCTACCTTGTTTCCCTTTTTGATCCCCCTGCCGAGCAGCAGGTTGGCAAACCTGTTGGCTTTTTCGTTAAAAACATCCCAAGTTATCTCCCTGCGGTAATGCGGCGACCGCACAGGCTCGATGAGGCTATACTCTTTCCATGTTACCCTCGGCGTGTCTCGCCTGTCGGGGTTTATCTCGACAAGGCACACGTCACCCCCGTAAAGCTCGCAGTTTTTCTCAAGTATCTCGGTTATCGGCATCGGCAATTCCTCCAAATCCGGCGGGGCGAACGTCCCCCGCCCGGTCTACATCTGTTACTCATGTTCCCTTGCTCTGCGCTCGGCTATACCCGGTGATTCTTTAACGCTTTAAAGTCCTGCATCCTTAAAGAACAAATGTATATTAACAAAAAGAATTTCTGTTGTCAACATGCTTTCAACACATTTTTAAACAAAAATTCCTATGGTTTTTTGAGTATTTTTGATAATTCGTTGAATTGGCCGTTTTTTTATTCACGCGCTTTCACAAGAGAATGCCGCCATCGGTTCGACTTCTCAAACCACAGGACAAATGGGATAGATGTTGCCGGCGCCACCATACAAGCCACGTATATTCCGATAACGCCGAAATAGCGCTCGAGCACGAACGCGAGAGGCACGCGGAACAAAATACAATTGATAAATGAGCTCAAAAACGCGAACCACGTGTTGCCGGAACCCAACATAATAGAGTGACCGACAAGGATGATGGCATAAAAAACCTGCCCCACTATCTCAAGGCGCAGATTCAAAACCGCGGCTCCGGCTGTCGCTTCATCGGAAGTGAAAAGCCCTACCAACTGCGGCGCCAAGACCTCGACTGCCACTATAAAGACAGCAGCCATGCAAAGCGCTATTTTCATAGCCGTATAAAGTACTTTTTTGGCGCGTTCAAACATTTCCGCGCCTATGTTTTGCGCCACCATACCTGCAGAAGCCATCGTCATAGCGCTTATAAAAAGCTGGCAAAACTCCTTGATTTTCATACTGACGCCATTCCCTGATGAAATGACGACCCCATGTGAGTTTATCAGGAATGCCACAGACAGCCATGATATATGAGCGACGCTGTTTTGCACGGCGCACGGGATCCCAAGTTTCAAGATTTTTATTAGCGCATCCTTTTTTATATACAGCCCATTTAGTTTTATTCCGAAAACCTCATGGCTCCGAAGAACGATGACCGTCGCTACAACGAAGCTCATACCCTGCGCGATCACCGTCGCGAGCGCGGTACCGGTCACCCCCATGCCAAACGCTATGACAAAAAGCACATCGAGGGCTATGTTCACAGATGACGTCACAGAAATACAAATGAGCGGGGCGCGCGAATTACCTGTAGCGCGGAGCATAGCGCTCAGCGCGTTATACCCCGCGATAAAAACGATCCCAACAGAGCAAATCTTCAGATAACCCGTCGCCTCTTCCAGCACCGGGGACCTTAGAAGCGATAAAAAACCGCGTGAAATGACAAAAACGACCCCCGCGAGCACGACCCCGAAAATCACAGCGGAGCTTATTAAAGTGTTGGCGCCGTCCCGGCAGCCTTTTTTATTTTTTGCGCCAAAGTATTGGCCGATCAGGATATTCCCACCGATGGTAAGCCCAACTACTATCATAGTGATCATATTCATGATGACCCCGGCGTTGGAAATCGCCGAGATGCTTTCCGGGCCTATGAACTGCCCGGCAACGATCATGTCCACTATATTGTACATAGATTGCAGCAAGTTCGAAATAACAAGCGGCGTCGAATACTTGACAAGCTGCCGCCAGATAGGGCCGCTCGTCAAATCTATAGAGTGGGCCACGTGAATACTCCCTTTCGCTTTAATAAGACAGGGGACGGTTCTCTGTCTTACGTCCCCTGTCTCACGCCAAACTAACCCTTGCCCTTATCCAAGGCGCTGATAATCCCCGCACAATCCATGTTCCTGCCGAAAAGCTTCATATTCTCCAAAGTGGCGGCGTGCGCCTCGGGCGTGTTCGCCGAACAGATATCAGTCCCGAAAATGACCTTATAATCCCTGAAAAAAGCGTCCCTCGCAGTCGACTCGCAGCAGATATTCGTCACCGTGCCGCAAATTATGATCGAATCCACAGGCTTTACATTGCCGCGGATATTACGCAGGATGATCTCAAGGTCGGTCTGATAAAAAGCGCTGAACCGGCGCTTTACCATGCTGATATCCCCCGGGGCGGGCGCCAGCTCCTTTACGACCTGCTGGCCGACAGTTCCCTTACGCATCCCCTCATCCCTGAGCCACGGCGTCGCTGCGATCTCAAGCGGACAAAAAACCTCGTCAGTCTCTTGGATCGTATAAATAACAGGCACGCCAAGCTCGTGGCACTTATCAATAAGGCTCCTTATTTTCGGGATCTGGTTTTTAGCCTCCTTGACCTCCATGACCGCCCCCTCAAGGACAAAATCATTTTGCATATCGATGACCATTAGGACGCACCTGTCCCTCTCAAATTCCCAGTTAGCCTGATTCTCCAGCATAACCGCCGCCTCCTTAAATATGTTCAGTAGATTCTGCGTTGCAATTCAGTGCCGGTGAGAAAGACGTTATTTTGCTTCCGACAGCGGAGCAAGGAAGAACGGAGCCCGACCGCTGCCAGTGGCAGA
>Ga0082212_10010734_pt1 | contig 11696 bp, 6 predicted proteins | sample TergutNt197P3_FD_71548 | JGI IMG/M metagenome (GOLD analysis project Ga0082212, IMG submission 71548) | Neocapritermes taracua P3 segment gut microbial communities from Petit-Saut dam, French Guiana - Nt197 P3 | ecosystem: Host-associated > Arthropoda: Insects > Digestive system > Gut ... | reverse complement strand
TCCCAACGGTTTTTATGACTCCTCCACGCTGAAAGACTTTCCCTTACGTGATAAGAAGGTAGTACTTCATCTTCGTCGCCGTCGCTGGAGAGATTCCGAAGGTAAGAGTTATTCCCGCCGTTGGGATTTGTCAGCCGAAGGGACACGCTATTCAAGAGAATTTGCGTCTTTTTTAAAAGATGCTTTTGGATACCTTCCCGATTCCAGCCCAATCTCTTGAGAAGTATTATCACATCAACGGTTCACAGTTAGAGCGTCATTACAGGGATCATTTGAGTGATTTCAAGACCTGGATCTCTGCCGATCACGCCGAGGAATGGCTTATTTTTCCTGAAAACATTGGCAATCGGTTAAGTATTGACGAAACCTCGCTAAGTAACGGCGAACTTTATACGATTGTTACCAACAAGGCCGCCAAAGGCAAAAAAGGGGCATTGGTAGCTATCGTAGAAGGAACATCTTCTGAGAAAGTAATCGAAGTACTCGAAAAAATACCTGAAGAGAAGCTGAATCAAGTGGAAGAGGTAACGCTGGATATGGCAGATTCGATGCGTAAAATCGTCCGCCGGTGCTTTCCCAATGCAAGACGAGTTATAGACCGGTTTCATGTTCAAAAACTGGCATACGACGCCTTGCAGGAAATGCGAATCAAACATCGATGGGATGCCATAAACGAAGAAACCGATGCCATGGAAGAAGCTAAATTATTACACAGAAAATACGTTTCACAAACACTCGAAAACGGAGATACAAAAAAACAACTCTTAGCACGAAGTCGCTACCTGCTGTTCAAATCTCCCGATAAATGGACTGAAAAACAAAAACACAGAGCCAGATTGCTATTTGAACTGTATCCCGACATCAAAAAAGCGTATTCGCTTACCCATTCATTGAGGATGATATTCTCCAAAAACAGCATCAAAGATGCTGCCAGACTGAGCTTAGCCCGCTGGTACAACGAGGTTGAAGAGGCTGAATTCAAGTCTTTCAATACCATTGCTGCTACTGTTTATGAACATCACGAGGAAATCTTAAACTTTTTTACCAACCGTTCTACAAATGCTTCCGCAGAATCTTTTAATGCAAAAATTAAAGCCTTCAGAGCTTCTCTCAGGGGGGTAACGGATATGAAGTTTTTCCTGTTTAGAGTGGCAAAGATTTGGGGTTAAACACGGGGTTTTGCTGATGATCCGGCTTTTGCTGCTGATCCACAAAATCGGACTCAGATACGAAAAAAAGCCGTAAATGTTGAAATTTACAGGCTTTCTCAAAGTATGCACAGTTTATTATCTCGTGCAAGTGAACTGTGCCGGACTCGAACCGGCGACCCCTACCCTGTCAAGGTAATGCTCTGAACCAACTGAGCTAACAGTTCTATTTCAAGTATACGTCATTGCGGGCTTTATCCGCAATCCCCTTGTTTTTCAGGGGATCCCGCGTCAAGCGCGGGATGACACAAGTTAAAATCTATATCCCAAAGTGACCAATGCCTTAAGCGTTTTATTGGCAAAAGTACCCTGGAAAGAATCCGCTAATGTTGTTCCCTGTAAATCCGGTGGAAAAAAGTACAAATTGTCATCTTGCGTCCTAAGCACCAAAGCGAGGTCTCCATAGAACTGAGGCGTAAACCGGAATCCGAGACCTGCCGTCATGTAATTGACATTGCCGGAAAGTGCATAGTGAGGAACCGTACCGGCTGTTACCACCCTTTCTCCGGTTGTCACAATATCCGAACGGTAGGGATTTTGCGCCCATGCATATCCGAGACGTCCCGAAAACTGCGGCGTGAAACGAAACTCCAAACCGGCTCTTACCGTTGACGTACTCTTATAATCCTCCTTGATATAGCTATTATCTTCCGCGAAATCTTTACCTCTATCGTCCTTCAAGTTCATAAACGCATAATTCTTATTTTCATAATCTATACTTACAATGGCTTGCGTCCCCAAAACTGCGGCAAGACTGAAAGTCAGACTTCCCGGAGTACGAAGATTATAATTTGAGGTAGATTCCGGAGTTGATGTATAGCCTGCCAATTTATCACCAAAATAAATACCTCTTGGAGTCAATCCGGCTTGATAATAGTCGGACATGGAATACCAAACCGGCGAATGATATGATAGGCCCAAACGCAAAACATCTGTGGGCTTAAAAATCGCGCCTAATTTCACTTGCAGGCCGGAACCTTTTGTTTCAAGATAGTTTGTTAAATTAAAGCCGCCTCCTTCTTCTCCTAAAAAATCTTCATCATATTCAGACTTCAGTACATACAATAAATCGATAATCGATAAAGTAGCGCCCCAATAGAATGTATTCGCTATATTGGAACCGATGGTGAAATCATACGACTCTACTTTCCCCTTTTCAGAAACTTTCAAAGACGGTCTCACACGCTCATCTTCGTTTAGTATACTTATGTATTCATAATTTGCATTTCCCTTATTAATCAAGCCTCCATCCCATGCCAAGGCGCCCAACCAAGGTACGGAAGAAGAGTTTGAATAAAAGTTACCCATATCCATTCTGTCGTGACCAATACCATTGGTCAGTATAACCATATAATCCGTCAAAGATGAATTCATCCCCGGTCTTGATGCAGTATAACGCTGGTCGAAACTTTTTATCCGGCTGTAGTTAAAACCAAAATTCAATGAAAGCATACTTCCTTTTACATAAGGGTAATAACTGATGTAAGAAAGATTGTCGAAATGAAATTTGGCATTACCTTCCAAATAATTACCCATGGGCGATGTTAAACTCATATTGGCTACGATTTCCGAGCTGCGGTAGATGCCGATTCCGGCAGGATTAATCGCTACTCCGGTGACATCCCCTCCCAAGGCTCCGAATGCGCCACCCATGGCTTGACCGCGGGCGGTTCCCGATAAATCGTTATTTGAATACCGGTAAGCGTCCATTTCGCCCTGACCATACGACAGGACACAAACAAACAGCGCTATTATAAATAATAGATTTAGTTTCATAGTAGTAAGCATTAATACATTTTACCTTCTGCCACTACTACTGCCAGCAGAGCGACTGCCGCTTCCGGCGCTACTGCTGCCTCCACCTCCGCTACTTCCACCGGATGAATAACTTCCGCCTGACGAATAACTGCTGCCTCCCGAAGAGCGTGTAGATGATGAGCCGCTGCTATAATTACCGGCGGGAGACGAACGGGTAGGAGTGGTGTATGTTGTTCCGGAGGAGCCGCTACTGCGAGTACTATTGTTATTTGCCGGAGCAGAAGGTGTTGTACGTGTTCTTGTATCCGAACTAACCGTTCCGGCGTTGCCCTGACGGGTGGTAGTGGCGGGCGATGTAGCGGTTGCATTCCGTGTTGTGGTAGTAGGAGCGTTAGTACGGGTAGTAGCCGCACTCGAATTTACGCTGCTTCTCGTAGCAGCCGTACTGACATTTCCGCTGCTTCGGGTGGTAGCCGTACTAACATTTCCGCTGCTTCGGGTGGTAGCCGTACTAACATTTCCACTGCTTCGGGTGGTAGCCGCAGCGGAAGAACGACTGTTTGCTGCCGAACTGACGGAACTGTTTCGCGTGGTAGTTGCGACGGAAGAACTGCGGCTGGATATGATATTGCTTTGGCGACCATTGCTACTGTAATAGGGTCTATTGTTATAATTTCCGCCGTAATAGGAATGTCCTCCTCCGTACCAGCCGCTATGATAATAACCCATTCCTCCATACCAACCTCCATATCCTCCATAATAAGGGGAATACCAGCCACTGTAATACCAAGGATCATACCATGGAGAATACCAAGGGTCATACCATCCGTAACGCCATGAGCTGTACCAACCGCCATAGTAATAGGGATAGCGATATCTGTAAGCTGGATAATACCATGAAGAATACCAAGGGTCATACCATCCGTAAGCTCCATAACCGGAGTTGATATTGATGGATAAACCGGAATTGGCCTGTTGATTGAAATCCAATTCGTAAGTATTGCCATCGTAATAAATGTTTACATTATCGGCTCCGATAATAGTCACTTTGGAAGGATCATGGAATTTGACAATCCGCTGGGTTAACTCGCCGTCTGTGTATTCCAAATCACTCTCGTCAAAATCTTCTACCGGTTCATCAACATAAACATTGTTACTTACATAACGTCTGTTATATTCGTCCACATCCCGTTCGCTTGAAACTGTTGCAGCTACAACGACCGGATTTACCTGTTCTGTTTTCACAACCTCTACTTTCTGAGGTTCAGTTGTTTTGTTTTTGGAGGAAAAATAAACATCATCTCCAAAAGTATTGTTTTGCGCCACGGCGGATACCCCCATGAATATCAACGCAAACAATACAAAGTTCCTAATTGTTTTCATAGCAAATCTCCTTTCTTTATTATGTGAATATACGCTCTCTTTTAATCATTTGACTGAAAAAAGAGGCTTCGGTTTAAATTCTATTTCTTTTTTCTGATACAAAAATAGGTAGAAAAAATAAGAAAAACAATTATTTTATTCTTTTTAACTAAAAATTGTATTGCAGAATAAGGTCTTGAGAAAAGCATATTATTATTACCTTTGCGCTATGGTTGAACGAAAGTGGACGGATTGGTTGCCTACGACTCAAAAGGAAGTAGAATCCCGCGGATGGGATTATTTGGATGTGATTCTTTTTTCGGGGGATGCTTATGTCGATCATCCCTCATTCGGGGCGGCGGTAATCGGCAGATATTTGGAGGCAATGGGTTTGAGAGTTGCTATTGTTCCCCAACCCAATTGGCAGGACGACGGTCGGGATTTTAAGAAGTTGGGACGTCCGCGACTTTTCTTTGCGGTTTCGGCAGGCGCTATGGATTCGATGGTGAACAAATATACCGCCAATAAACGCCTTCGTTCGGAAGATGCTTATACGCCCGACGGAAGAACAGACCGGCGTCCGGAATATCCGACCATTGTTTACACCGCCTTGCTGAAAAAGTTTTACCCGGATGTTCCGGTGGTTATCGGCGGAATCGAGGCTTCTTTACGGAGACTTTCCCATTATGATTACTGGCAGGATAAATTATTGCCGAGTATATTGATTCTTTCCGGAGCCGACCTCTTGGTTTACGGTTGCGGCGAAAAACCTTTGGCTGCCATTGTTTCGACTTTACGAAACAAGAAAAGACAGGCTACCGGTATTTTTTCTATTCCACAAACGGTGTTTCTGCAGAAGGAATATAAAAAAATGAATGGCGATGTAATATTACATTCTTTTGAATCCTGTTTGAAAAATAAACCCTTAGTAGCCGAGAATTTCAGGCATATCGAGGAAGAATCCAACCGGATGGTAGCTAACCGGCTGATTCAGCAAACAGGGGATGATTACGTGATTGTTAATCCTCCGTATTATCCGATGACTACGAAAGAAATCGATGCCTGTTACGATTTACCCTTTACCCGCTTGCCGCATCCCAAATACAAGAATAAACGGATTCCGGCCTACGAGATGATTCGCCATTCAATCACCATTCATCGCGGTTGTTTCGGCGGATGCGCATTTTGCACGATTTCGGCGCATCAGGGAAAATTCATTTCTTCGCGCTCAACGGAATCCGTATTGAAAGAAGCGAAAGCCGTCACGGAAATGCCTGATTTCAAAGGATACATCAGCGATTTGGGAGGACCTTCAGCAAATATGTATCAAATGAACGGGATAGATATAAAAATTTGCGAAGCGTGTAAGAAACCATCCTGTATTTTCCCAAACATTTGCAGGAATCTTCAAGTCGATCACCGTCCGTTATTGGAACTTTATTTGGCTGTCGATAAGCTGCCGGAAATTAAAAAATCGTTTGTCGGAAGCGGCATCCGTTACGATTTATTGGTTCATCTTCATGAAAACGGCGAATGGAATAAATCGGCCCGCGACTATGCACGGGAATTGATTCGGAATCATGTTTCCGGCAGATTGAAAGTCGCTCCTGAACATACGTCACACACAACGCTTCACTGCATCCGCAAGCCGGATTTTTCTGTTTTCCTTCAGTTTAAGAAAATTTTCGACAAACTCAACAGGGAGGAAAACCTCAATCAACAGTTGACGCCCTATTTTGTAAGTTCCCTTCCTGCATGTACGGAAAAAGACATGGCGGAATTAGCGGCTATCGTTAAAAGACTGAATTATTATCCGGAACAAGTCCAGGATTTCACACCAACCCCTATGACCTTGGCAACCGAAATCTATTACACCGGTCTTCATCCCTATACGCTTCAACCGGTCTATACGGCGAAAACCCGGGAAGAAAAATTAAATCAACGCAGGCATTTTTTTTGGGTATAAAGGATGAGTGTGAAATTTTTTATTTATTATTAATATAAACTTTTTTTTATTAGTAATGAAAAAGATTGTATATTTGCACTCAAAAATAAAATTAATAAAAAATGATACAACAATCCGTTTTACAACGTATAATTGACGTTCAGAAGAAAAAATTGTTTCGTTTTGGAACAGGATTTCAACGGGAAATTTTGCCGAATATACCAAACTTAAAGTCGCATGTATTAATAGTTACAGGCATACGTCGTTGTGGAAAAAGCACATTACTTCAACAAATACTTGAAACCGATAACGGCAAAAAAATGTTTTTGAGTTTTGAAGACCCACGCCTGTTTAGTTTTGAGCTTCCTGATTTTGAAATTTTAGACAGTATCATTGAAAATTCAAAAAGCGAAGCGTTGTTTTTCGATGAAATTCAGGTAATTGAAGGCTGGGAATTATATATTCGCCAAAAACTTGACGAGGGCTTTCGTGTTGCCATTACCGGCTCAAACGCCTCAATGTTAAGTCGTGAATTAGGAACAAAACTCACAGGAAGGCACATAAGCAAAGAGCTCTATCCTTTCTCCTATGGTGAATTTTTAGGGTTCAAAGGTTTGCAGGCAGACGAAAAATCATTGCAAAAATATATGAATACAGGCGGTTTCCCCGAATTTATTAAAACCAACAATACGGACATTCTAACCGAACTTTTTCATGATATTCTCAATCGCGACATTATTGTACGGCATGGGATAAGAGATGCCCGCTCATTGAAAAATCTCGCCGTTTATTTGGTTTCCAACGCAGGTAATCTTGTAACAGCAAGTAAATTAAAACAATCTTTAAATATAAAAACAGCTGTAACTGTTTTGGATTATTTTTCTTTTTTGGAAGATGCATACTTAGTCAATTTTATGCCAAAATTCAGTTATTCATTCAAAGTGCAAATGGTTAATCCTCGAAAAATTTATATTATAGACCCCGGTATCATAAATATTGCATCAACCGCATTGACCAAAAACAAGGGTCATTTACTCGAAAATCTGATTTATTGGGAACTGCGGCGAAAAGGAAAAGAACTCTATTATTTTAACGAAAACAAAGCCGAATGTGATTTTGTGGTAATGAAAAATGAAAAAATTGAACAGGTTATTCAGGTTTGCTATGAACTTATGCCCGAAAACCGCGAACGAGAAATTCGTGGATTGACTGAGGCAATGGATTTTTTTAATATAGATAACGGATTGATAATCAGTTTTAATCAGCGAGATACGTTTATGAATAAAGGCAAACGAATAGAGGTTCTACCTGCATGGAACTTTTTAACGAAATAATTAGTTGGGTATAGGGAAAACGTCTGAAAAGAACTAATCAAAAATTTCACCCAAAATATACGTAAAAACCGTAATTTCCGTTATTAGATAAATAATACGATTGAATGAATATTCGATTTATCTGTATTTTATATTTATCTATATTGTCCCTCTCCGTTCATGCGCAACGGGCGAAAATTTCCGGAGTCATTAGCGATTCCGATGGGATACCTATTGAATTGGCATCTGTGCAGGTAAGTGGGACGGCAAACGGTACTTACACGAATGAAAAAGGAAGATATTCGCTGACCGTTGCGACTGGCGATTCCTGCGTCTTGGTTTTTTCCTGTTTGGGATACAATAAAACCCAACGCATTATTCCAGAAGTAACGGGAGATATGGTTGTCAACATAAGTATGCGTACACTTTCCTACGAATTACCGGAATTCACAGTGTTACGCAGCCGGATACAAACCAATACGATGGAACAGATAAAAATCGAGCAGGGTCGTTTGGCCGTTGATGTGTCCGGCGGAAGCATTGAGTCTTTCGTGATTACTGCCGGCACAGGTGTTTCTTCGACCAATGAATTGAGTACGCAATATTCGGTACGAGGTGGAAACTACAATGAGAACATCGTTTATGTGAATGGGATCGAGATTTATCGTCCGATATTGATTCGTAGCGGACAACAGGAAGGACTGAGTTTTATCAATCCTGATTTAACTGCGAAAGTCGAGTTTTCTTCCGGTGGTTTTGATGCGCGATATGGCGATAAAATGTCATCCGTACTGAATGTAACCTACAAAAAACCGGAAAAGTTGGAAGGCGGGATAACCGGGAGTATGCTGGGCGGAAATGTCTATTTGGGAAGTTCTTCCGGAAAATTCAGCCAAATCACCGGAATGCGTTACAAAAGAGGAACGACATTGTTGAGTACCTTGGAAACCAAGGGGGATTATAATCCGGCGGTAAGTGATTTGCAAACCTATATGACTTACGCTCTTACTCCTCAATTAGCGTTGAGTTTCCTTGGAAATTATTCCGAAAACACTTACGATTTTAATCCCGACACCCGGCAAACCACTTTCGGAACCTATCAAGCGGTAAAAGGTTTTGATGTGTATTACGATGGTTTTGAAAAAGATCGCTTTCGAACCCTGTTTGGAGCGGGAACCCTAAAATATATAGCCGGCGACTATGCGGATATTTCCCTGCAAGTATCTGCTTTCCAATCCATCGAACAGGAAAATTATGATATTGAAGGCGCATACTGGTTAAGCAGCGTTACGGAAACCGGTAAAGATATAACAGGCGCCGGAGGGTTTATCGAACACGCCAGAAATTACCTGAAAGCCGATGTTGTCAATGCTACCCTGTCCGGCAATCTCGGATTCAATCAAAACACGATTCGCTGGTCGGCATCGTGGCAAAAGGAAACAATTGTCGACCGCATCAGGGAATGGGAGTTGCAGGATTCTATGGGATATTCATTGCCTTATAATGAAGAAAGACTGCGGGTTTACAGTAATCTTTTTTCCAGGAACGACATTCGGTCGAACCGTTTTTCCGGTTACTTGCAGGACACTTATAAGTTCCGTATTGAAAAAGGACTTCTTTCGTTAACGGCAGGTCTTCGAGCCTCTTATTGGGATTTTAACCGTGAATTAATTATCAGTCCGCGTGCTTCTTTGGGATTTATTCCTTCTCGAAATCAAAACTTCACATTTCGTTTTGCTACGGGCTTATACTATCAAGCGCCTTTTTTCAAAGAATTTAGGGTCATCAATACGGATGCGGATGGAAACCGTTTTATCAGCTTGAACGACCATATCAAATCACAGCGTTCCATCCACTTTGTATTGGGCGGGGATTATGATTTTAAATCCGATAGTCGCCCGTTTAAATTTACTACTGAAATATATTACAAAAAATTAGACCGTCTGGTTCCTTATTCGGTAAATAATGTACGGATTCAATATCTTGGTGAAAATATTTCCAATGGTTATGCCACCGGAATTGATATGAAATTATTCGGACAATTCGTTCAGGGAACGGATTCCTGGCTGAATTTCTCATTGATGGAAGCCAAACATACCCTGTATGGAACAAAAATACCTTTACCTACCGAACAAAAATACAACATCAGCTTGTTTTTTACCGACAATTTTCCCGAAGTCTTCACCCGTTACAGTCCGCATTTCAAAAAAATACAATTTAATTTACGGGCGATATGGGCGGATGGAATCCCTTTCAGCGTGCCGGGGAATGATACGACATCGGTTCGAACTTCACCCTACCGGAGGGTGGACGCCGGAATGACTTATCGTTTATTAGACGGAAATACATCAGAAAATAAATCCGCTTTTTGGCGGAATTTCAAAAACATTTGGATAGGTATTGATGCGTTTAATCTGTTGGATATTAAAAATGTGAGTTCTTATTCCTGGTTTTCCGACATTAACCGGGAGCAATATGCGGTTCCCGATAAATTGACGGGACGGCAATTTAACCTTAAATTAATTGTGGAGTTTTAGTTGAAATAAACTTGATGTGACTCATCCGTCAAAAACGGACTCATAAAAGGAGTAAATCAATGAAAATTTTCAGGGCATTAATAAAAAATAATGCAATAATTTTATTTTTTTTTTATGGAATATGGAAGATTCATAAAAAATGTATATTTTTGTAGTCCTTTTATATTAAGAATCCATAGGGAATGATGCGAGAAGTTTTTTTGAATAACAAACTTAAGCCCCACATTGTAAACGATTTAAAGCCAAAGTTTGTAAAAATGAGGAGAGTATTGTTTTGATTCCTTCTGATACCATTGGTTCACGTTTCGTTAGCCTGCTCAAAAAAGCAGGGACAATGAGCAGCATATACGAAGTTATGATGAGCGATTTGCTCGATTCTCCGGCCAGTCAATGGCTTGATGAATCGGGGAATACCGTTACGGTATCGTTTCGTATTTTGAATGAGGATGTAAAAAGCATGGCGGCTTTTCTGTCGGAAAGGCTGGGAAAGAAGCAGCAGGGATGTTTTGTAGGCCTTGCTATGGATAACTGCCATCTCTGGCAGGTTTGTTTTTGGGCATTGCTTATGGCAGGTTATAAACCGGTGCTTGTTGATGTGAACCACAAAGAAGAAATGGTTGACTATATCATCGAAAGCGCCGGATTACAGACAATTCTGGGTAAGGACTCTCTCGAACTGAAAAACAAAATCTTACAAATCCCTTTAGAAGAATTAAAATCAGTAAACAAAAAAGCGGACTTTACGCCGCAATGGGCTGATAATCTCGCCTTGTGCACATCCGGAACAACTGCAACGGCGAAAGTGCTTGTTTTTGACGGCGCTGCCATCGTAAGCCAGGTTGAGGGATTCTATAAGGCATATATCCGGGATCCGCGCATCGCTTCTGCGCCGACACCGGTGAAATCCTTGGCATTTTTACCGATGCATCACGTACTGGGTTTTATCACATTGTGTATTGCCTACCCGTTTCTGAATACAACCATTGTTTTTTTGAAAGACCGGTCGCCATCATCCATACAGGACGCTTGCCGGAAGATTGGCGTGACCCACATGGTGTCGGTACCTTTACTTATAAACAATCTGAAAAACGGAGTATTACGGAAAATCCGCAATGAAGAGCCCCAAAAAGAAAAATTAGTGCGCCTTCTGATGAAAACAAGCCTCTCCATTCAAAAGATTGCACCCAAAACAGGAGATGTTTTTGTTAAGAAATATATAACGAAGTCCGTCATTACAAAACTATTCGGCAATACATTAAGTTGGATTTGCGTTGGCGGAACGCATGTTCCTGTCGATTCACTCAGGTTTATAAATGGTTTGGGACATGTCGCAACCATAGGCTACGGGATGACCGAATGTGGTATTATTGCCTTTGAATCGGGCAAGGTTTTCAGCCGGCGGATCGATGGTACAACCGGTCCCCTCATGTATGGTTTCAGCAGCAAAATAATAAACGACGCCGGCGATGAAACAGCCACAGGCGAATTGCTTGTCAAAGGTCCATCAATGCACATCGGCCGTATGCAGAAAGGCGGGATGATTCCTGCCGATATTGACGGTGACGGATGGCTG
>Ga0082212_10010733_pt1 | contig 11696 bp, 17 predicted proteins | sample TergutNt197P3_FD_71548 | JGI IMG/M metagenome (GOLD analysis project Ga0082212, IMG submission 71548) | Neocapritermes taracua P3 segment gut microbial communities from Petit-Saut dam, French Guiana - Nt197 P3 | ecosystem: Host-associated > Arthropoda: Insects > Digestive system > Gut ... | reverse complement strand
TTTTCACTTTTTGGCTTCGGGAAATCACTCAACAATGAACTCAGCCGAAAGTTCAGATGCTAAAAGACGGTATTAGCCTGTGGGCAGATCGCCAATCACACTTTTCTCGAAAATGTTTCAACAGGCGCTGTTTCCGGATTTAATGTGTCAGGCTGGGCGTCCGCATAGCCTACCTGAACTCGTAGTGCTTTTTTACCGGTTTTGTCACTTTCCACACGCAGGACAGGCCTTTTGGGAACTCCACGTAGTCCCCGGCGCCGAATGATACGCTGCCGCCATCGTAGGTCACGGTGACTTCGCCCTCTGTGAGCCAGCAGATTTCCTCGCTGTCGTAAAACCAGTCAAATTCCGAGGCTTCGCAGCCCCATGTGGGGTTGTTTTTCAAACCTGCGATATCAGCCTCTGTCGCTTTTCTTACGTTGATTTTCATAGTTTACCGTTCCTTTCGTCCGCTAAATTTCTTATCAAGTACCTACTTTTTTATCACAGTACCTACATACATCACCGACGCCATAACCACCTGACCACGGTTCCAGTTCATGCTTTTTTATACCCGCCCACTCGGTTCGCTCTCGCATTCGTCTATCCACTGCAGATACTTGCTGTAGCCACCCTCGACCGGCGTCAGCAGGATTTCGGGCAGTTCGTAGCTGTGATTTTCCAGTATCGTTCTTTCGATTTCGTCATACTTGTCCCGACTGCATTTTATCAGCAGCAGAATCTCATTGTCCTTGCAAAGCTCTCCTTTCCAGATGTAGCGGCTGCTGATTGGAAACATCTGCACGCAGGCGGCGAGTTTACTGTTTATTAAAACAGAAGCTATTTTATCGGCTTCGTCCTCGTTGGCGCAGGCGGTCGTTACCACCGCGTATTCGTTATTTGTCAATTCGGACTCAATCCGCTCTTGTATTGACATGTTCTGTGTGCTCCATATTACTCGTTTTTGTTCCCGGCTGCGTCTTCAGCTTCAACAACCTTTGTTGGGTTTTCTCCGAACTTATCTCCGAACTTATCTCCGTACTTTATTGAATATGCTTATATGATTATAGCTTCTTTTTCCTATTGAACGCTGACGGCACGAGCCTGTACGCTTCTTTTTTGTCCATTTTTGTCATATACCGTGTGGCTATACGCTCCCCGCAGTTCGGGCAGAATACCGCTCCATGGTATAACGAGAAGTCGATGGAGCCGTCGATGATGCGGTCGTTGTACATCTTCACGAAGCCGCTCTCGCCGACTTTCTGGTAATTGGCGATGAAGCACTTGCAATATGCGCAGCTAACCTCCAGGACATGGCTTCCCCTGACTTTTTTACAGTTTGGGTTCTTGTAAATCTCCATCGGGTCCATCGGTTTGCAATCTTTCTCATTCTTAATATTATTATAACAATAAACTATTGAAAATTAATGGAATCGAAATACAGTTGTAAATACTCGTGTATTGAATTTTAATAACTCCCTGTTATAATAACACACGCAGGGTCGCTAATGTATCTTTTTTCATTTTATTATCCTCATAATCTGTTTGGCAAACGGGAGCAAAGCGCTCCCGTTTGTCATTGCCTCCCGCTATGGTGGATCCTTCCGCTATGGGGATTGTTCCGCTACGGATCCGCCGGAGGCGGTTTCAGCGATTGCTAGTCCCAATCGTCGTCATCGTCGTCATCGTCTTTCGTGACCTCATCGTACATATGGTAGGCCTCATCGTCAAAGGGGTCGAACGGGTCGATACACATGAAATGATCCTCCTAAAATATAATTCATCAAGGCAAGCCGGTCTATTATTGCGGTCAACAACAAGGGACGTTGCGCTAGATGATGCGCCTGCCGAGATGGATGAGCTAATTCTAAATTTTTAGGTGTCCGATAAAACGGATTATTGCAATCTCGATAAAAATTCCTCCGCGCGGCGCTTCAGGTCGTCTTTCAAACTTAACGGCTCAATTACCTCGCATAGATTGCCGAACTGGAACAGCCACCCGTAAAAAACAGGGGAGATGACTACGCGCGCCGTCACTGTGAAATGCGAATCGCCGTCGGCGACCATTATGATATCCTTGCCGAAACGGTCTATCACGGCGCCGATGATCTGATTGTTCACGCGGAGCCTGACGTCCGCCTCCTCGCCGCCGAACATGCCGAATACTTTTTTCGAATAATCCGCCAGCTTGAACCCGGCGGCCAAATCGCTGCGCCTTTCTTCCAGCACCTTTACGCCGCTCATACGGTCCACCCGGAAATGGTTGACGCCTTTTCGCTCGTCGGAGAAAGCTATGAGATAGTAGTTTTCCTCTGTCCACGAAAGCGCTGCGGGGCTGACGACGTAGCGCGCCCCGTCCCTGCGGTACACTTTTTCCTTTTTCACATTGTAGTCGAAATATTTAAAGCTGATCTTCCTGCCGTCGGAGATCGCCTCGTGCAAGGCGTCGACGCTGTAGTAGATGCTTTCGTCCATGTTTTTCACGCGGTTTTGTATATACACCTGTCGCCGGAGCTTTCCGGCCTCGTGCCTGCTCGCGAGGCCCTCGAGCTTCTTTATGAGCGACAACGTCTTTTTCTCGGTTATAAATTTCGAGGACTGCACGGCGTCCGCCAACAGCTTCAGCTCAGGCAGCTCGAAATCCCGGCTCGCGACATAATAACCGAACGTTTTCCGTTTTTCCATTACAATGTCGAGCCCGAACTGTTTGAGCGCTTCAATGTCGTCATAGACGGTTTTCCGCTCGGCGGATATGTCCAGTTGCGCAAGTTTGGATATGATTTCATTGACCGACAGCAAATGCGCCTCGTCGGTCTCCTCGAGCAGTATGCGCATGAGGTGGAGGATTTTCAGTTTTTGGTTTTGTGATTTTGGCATGGCGGCGAGTGTATCCTCCCTTATTCGTCTTCGTCTTCATCCGGCAGTTCAGGAAGTCGCCACGCCCGCTTTTCGGCAAGCTGCTCCTCCATGTCGGCCGTAAGGTCGTAGACTTCCATCACTTTGCAAAACGGATCCGAGCTGAATGCTCGGTAAGTATCCACAGCGTCTTCATCGCTGTCGGCGTAATATGCGCTGTCCACCTCGTCCGGCGCGTCCATTTGGTCATAGACGACGAGCATGTACTTTTTCCCTTTTTTAACGCCTTTGGCAAACCATTCCCTGATTTCTTTTTTTCCGGCAATAATCATACATGTGTCTCCTTTAACAATTCCATTTCAATTTCGCCGGGTTAGGCTCGTCCTTGACAGCAATGGCGCGGAGCGCTTGCGTGTAGTCGAGGCATACTTCCTCCGCAATCTCATCATAAACCTCTGCGGGCGCGTCAAACCCCACGCGGTCATAGGCCACGGCCGCCACCGCGTAGAAGAACAATCCAAGCGAGTGCGTCAATGTATGGACGACCGCCGAACCCTGCCCGACAGCCCTTGCCGCAGCCTGTGCTATCGGGTTGCCGTCAAGCTCGCGGGCGGCGGCGTGGCACTCGTTTAGGATGACGTCCTTGACGACGGGGAACTTCACCTTGCCGTCGACGTATTCGTTGGCGGCTTTCACAGCATTACGCGGGCGTTTATCGCCGGGGCAATGCTTCTCAAACAAGGGCAAGACTCTTTCCTCCGCATAGCTAAGGCACCATTTACGGATAGTGTCCTTGCTTTGGGTGTCGATCAAATCTCTCAGCGCGACGCACGAGGGCGAGTTCACATCGCCGAGCGTCTTGCGCAGCTTCTTGGGCATAGGTCACCGCCTCCTACGACTTAATTTTCACATTTTGGTGCTATTGAACATTGACAAAACAATAATCATGTACTAATATTAATACATAATCAAATACAGAATGGAGGAGCGAACATGATTGCGCTCAGAACGATTGACCTGCGAAATGACTTCAAGAGAGTCAGCGACCTTATTAATTCCGGCGAAACGGTATTAATCGCACGCCCGCGAAATGAGAACCTTGTTGTTCTTAGCGAAAAAGAGTACAACGAACTCGAGAAAGCGCGGCGCAATTCAGAATACCTTGCGATGCTCGATAAATCAGTACAAGAAATAGCTGAGGGTAAAACAGTATCGTTCACTTCTGACGAACTAATAAAAATGGAGAGTATGACGGCAGAAAAATCGCAAGCCTATATCGCGCAGAAACGCAAAGGGCAAAAAACATGAGGGTTACTTTTACTGAAACTGCATTGGAGCAGTATATTGACTGGCAAACAGAGGACAAGAAAACTCTCAAACGAATAAATACGCTCATAAGCGATATCCAAAGAAACGGATTTATGAAAGGCATTGGAAAACCGGAGCCGCTGAAAGGCCGCAAAGAGTACAGCCGAAAAATTGATGATTCAAACAGATTAGTATATACCGGGGATAGTGAACAGAATCTCGTTATTGTTTCTTGCAAAGGCCATTATGAGGACTAAAGGATCGGTTGTTTGCCAAGCACTCGGGATGTTCCCTCCTCCTTTTTTTCCGCGTTTGCAATGTCGGATAGCAAGATAATAAGCTTATCATCAGTCTGCGTTATCATAGCAAAAACAGCTTGTCAGGTGGTCGTTTACAATCCCTACGGCTTGCAAAAAAGCGTAAATAATGGTTGTACCGACAAACTTGAACCCGCGCTTTTTCAAGTCTTTGCTGATGGCGTCGGAAAGCGGCGTCGACGCCGGAATTTTATCAAGGGACTGCCAAACGTTTTTGATGGTTACGCCGTTCGTGAAGCCCCATAGGTAAGCGTCGAAGCTGCCGAACTCTTTTTGAACATCCATCACACGCGCCGCATTGTTGATAATAGCGCGGATTTTTAGTCGATTGCGAACGATCCCTGCGTCCTGCATCAAATCATTGTACTTTGCGTCATCGTACCCGGCGACAGTTTCTATGTGGAAATTATCAAACGCTTTCTCGAAGTTTTCCTGTTTGTATAGAATCATCCGCCACGTAAGGCCGGCTTGCATTAAATCCAAGCAGAGCTTGGCGAAAAGTTTCTGGTCGTCATGCACGGGGACGCCCCAAACGTCATCATGGTACTTCATCATTTTTTCATCGCCCTCCGCCCACGGGCAGCGCGTTACGCCGATCTTCATTGTGCAGCGACCTCCTTTTTGACTCATTGACTTTATCTATATCTGCCACATCAGCGTCATATTCCCACTAGTTTAATCCCCATTCCGCTCATTCGATTGCGAAAAATATTGTTCAGCCGTCCAGCCATCAGCAATGAGCTTTAGCAGAACCTTACTTGTATTAACGGCATCATCGTAAGCCGTATGCCCAAATCCGTCCGCATCTATGTTCAGTTCCTCAATCGCCATGCTCAGACCAGTGGTCAGCACGTCGCCTTTCAACTTTTTGTAGGCCGCCGCCAAGTCTAAATAATCTTCCGGTAAAATGGGGTTTGGGAGCGAGTATCGTTTGCAACTTTCCTCAACAACGTGGTAGTCAGCATCACCCCAAGCAACAAAATATGTTTTTCCCGGAACATATAGTGATTTCATCAATTGGAGCATATCGCCGAAACCAATCGCATTTTCCATATCTGCATCTGTGATCATACAAAATTCCATACTCTCCGCTGCTTGTTTTGGGAAAAAATGCGGCTTGACAAAATCTTCGATGTGTCCGGTAATTTCATTTGTGTCGCCGGAAATCTTCACGGCGCCTATTTCAATAATCTCAGGGAAAAAAGCTCGCGGCCTCCCCACCGGATTATTATACTGTGTAAACTCAAAATCAACCACAAAGAAATCTTTGTTCATATTCCCCCCTATGTCTCCTTATTTCACTGCTTGATTAATACTCAAATCGTCCTCGTCGTAGCCGTACTGGCTGACTTCGCCTACGCTTTTCGTTGATATATCTGGCGGCCACAGATAGGGACAATTCGAGGTCATAGACTCTTACTGTGCTGCCCTTGTCAACTGCTCCTTATTAACGCACCTTCGTTTGCTTGTATGCTCATCATATCGATACCATTAACTTTACAGAAATGCAGGAAAAACTCTTGCGCCAACCCTTCCTGCGCTGTGTCTTGCTTTATTGTAACGATATCTCTAAGTATCTGTGCAGCTTGCGTGTCTGATAAGTATCTGTGCAAACCCGACCCGAATTTGATAACCTCTGGCGCATTTGGGCAAAAATAGTAGTTCCAAAACTTCAATTTCTTAGCTTCTTCCAGCGTCATTTCAATCTTGTATTTTGATTTTGTTGATACATACCCCTCGTCACGCGCGTCACCCTCATATGATTCGTCAACCAGAAAAACTGCAAATATAAACCTGTTTTCGTCAGTATCATATGGGAGCCTCGTCGTCAGTACGGCTAAACTGTTCGCTTGCACCTTAACTAAGCGCATTGGGCGTCCGCTGTTTTCGCCTGATTGCACTATACCTGCGCTTGCTTTCCAATCGCGCATCATTACACTTTCATAGCATGTAAAGTCGTTAAAGTCATTATGTACTCTCTCTTTTAACTCTCTATACGATTCTATTTCCCCGGTAAAGCGTTTCCGACAGAGGCTGTTAGTAGACGAGCACCAGACATGTTTTGCTTTCCCTATGTTATACTGAATCATCTTATCAGAGCATACTCCATTGAAACCTATCCTTTCGGGTGTTTTTCCACCATCGCAGAAGTTGCATTTAAAAGCGATATTTGCACGGGGGGACGCTTTTTCTTTCGGCTTTCGTTGCGGTGGTCGTCTTTCGTCGATTACCGTTCTTCTCTCTTGAGCCGTTTTGCGCTCCGTTTCTTGTTGAACGAGCATTTTTTGCTGCTCAATCTCTGCCAGTTCGTTTTGCACTTGAGTGTGGATCGCTTCGTCTTTTACTCTCAAATACTCCTTGAATGCGTTAGGATAAATGAACTTCTTTTCACCTTGATTGAAGAGAATAACAAGATAAGAACCGGTATGATCAACCACCTTGCCCTCACCGAATGATTTATGTATTACGACTTGATTATTCAGATCCATTTTATTACCTTTGCTTGGCTGTCTATTGTTTATCTTTTCAGAAAACAACCTTCTATGCAGTATACTGTTAGCTTTCGTGCATGCCCTTCCGCTATGCACTTCTCATATAAAGCGCAATTAGGACAAAGCGCGCTAGTGTCCGCGTCTAACGAGCCTTGTCTTTCGTGCAAAGAGTATAAATATTTAAGATATTTACCTTCAGCGATTCTGTGATGATTGTCCTTTGCGTTGAGACCACGCCACACGTAGAGACCCTTGCTGCCTTTACTTGAGTTGCAGTATTTACAAACGCTTACGACATTATCGGGAATATCCTCTCCTCCACAGTTTCTGGGTAAGATGTGGTCAACGGTTAGCCTATCGGTACTTCCGCAGTAAATACATACATTGCCTTGTTCCCTTTCACGAACCCATTCCCGTACAGAGCTTGACCATGAAATGGACCCGTCACAAAGCTTTTTGTATGTATTCGTTATCATGCCATAGTTTTTCTTACCCATACCCGCCGATTCAGATATAATTTTGGCGTACTGGTAGAAAATAAGTTGGCGTATGGTCTTTACAGCTGCTGTGGGCACGGCGAATCCTCCTTGTCTATGTAATTGATATCTATGTACTCAAGAACTTTTTGCCCGAAAAGAGTTATATGAAATCTGTCAATATTGTTTATTGATGTTGTCCCTAATGTCATTATAATATCGCATTCAATCACACCTAATGACTGTAATTTCACTATTGAGCGAGCGATATATGAAAAATCCGTAAACTCCCCTAATTCTTCACCTTCTTCATTTACTTTAATTAGTGATTTGTTCAGTAGCTGTCCCATATAGGAAAGGTTTGGGGGTAATCCAATAAATGACGCAAGCTCACTCCAAAAAACAGTACCACCTTTTGGATAAACGACATTTCTATCTTCCATTGTGCACCTCCAATCATTCTCTTTCTGCGTTTTTTATATATTGCTTAATAATTTTAAGAGTAGCAATATCCTCAGCGTTAAGCTGCATTATTATCTCAGTAGCATGTTCGGCCATGCCGTATTCGTCTTTCATGATTATTTCAATTAACGCCTTGTTAAGTGCATCTACTGTTTCAGGCAATGCACTTATGCACAGATGTTTAATACCATTTCTTACAACATAATATTTATGTTCATCGTTTTCGAGCGCATTTAGGCGTTCTGCAAAGTCATTTAAAATAATATTGTCGTTTTCCAAGTGTTTTCGCAATCTATCCAATCGTTTGTGCACCTTTTTCATATCCGCATAGCCAACCAACTCATTGACTACTGAGCCAACGATTGGAAATCCTGATAGTGCTATTTTTCCAGCAATAGTTAATTCGTCATTTATTTCCACACTTTTACCCTCCACCAACAACCAGTACCTCTTAAGCTCCCGGCATTACAGAAATTCGACCATAATACCCTTGTGGTCAGATAGTGACTTGTCAAGATTCCATTCCCTAACTAAAACCTCGGAATCGCCCACAAAAGCGTGTGATACGGCAATATGGTCTATGCACTCCGGCTGATCGCGCGTCAATAGCTCAATCCTGTTTGTTGTCAACATTTCTTCGATTACTGCTCTGCCGTCTTTCGTGAAATAGTAGTTATCCGAGAAACTGCAATTATAGTCGCCACATATGCAGACAGGGATGCCATAGGTCACTAATCGCCCTAGATCTGCAACTTGGGCTGATAGGTCAACCATAAAGCTATTGTGCCTATTTCCGTAAATTCCGATAACTGTTCCGTATACGATAAGGTTGCATAGGTCAGTTTGCAGTTCGACGCAAACGGCGACACGTTCATTAAAAGTTGCGTGGCGCTTTATTAGCTTGTAGTTCGTGTATATCGACGCACGGGTTTCGGTTTCGTTGTAGGAGACAGTTTCGTTTTCAGGCGATGTCGTACTGAAACAAAAATCGTAGCCTAATTTCACTCGTGAATCGGTTTCGGTCAATACCAATATGTCGGCCGATACTTCCATACAGTTTGCGACTATGCTCTCAAGCTCGTTTTTGCGCCGTAAGCGTTCGATATTCCATGTCGCGATACGCATATACTGGCCCTCCTAACCTACCCCAGCCAGCGGGTTGCTTATATATCCACGATGCCGTAGACCCGCTGAAAAAAAGAATCCATGCTGTTACGCCTTGACCTCCCATTAACAGTTCAGACCTCCAAGTCTTCTAATGGTATTATAACACATTTTAGTTTTAAATCATTAATTCTGGAATCGCTGTGAAGTAATACGGCTTAATTGCTTATTGTTGGTTTTTGCTGGCTTAAGTTGGCTTTCATTGCTTTTTGTTAGTTTTTGTTGCTTATTGTCGACCGTGCAATAGACACAAACGCTCTGCGATAACGCAAACGGTGGGGTTGCTATACCCCACCGCTGTTAGATATCGATTTTCTGTTCGCCGTTTTCACATTCGCTATCGCATAAGGTATACCGCATCCGCTATCGAACCCATTATATCCTGCCGTACACGTCCTCAAGCGTGTTTATATACGCCCTCAATGCCTTTTGCAGCTTTGTCCTGTCCGCCTTTTTTCTGATTTCTTGCAGCCCTTTGGTGACGTCGTTTGCGACTTTGCTTATGGCTCTGTCCAACGGCAGCATACCCGAGATAATGGCGTCCACAAGCGTCGGCGGTTCCGTAGGCGGCGGCGTATCAGGCTTTTTCTTTTTGTAATTGCCTTCTTCGATTTGCGCGGCTAGCTCGGCTATTTCCTCCTTTGTAGCCGACGCCATGGTTTCGAGGGTCTTTTTGTCGAAGGATACTTCGCTCGCAAGGATCATCCTCCGCGCTTCGGGCGACGCTTCCCCTATGGCTTCAATCGCTTCTGAGATTTTCGCGTCGCGCATTATCGTTGGGCGCGAAACATTGTAATGCTCCGCGATAAGCCCTGATGTTGCAAGGGTTTGAGGTTTTGTATCATTCTGATACAAAACCTCCTTGGGCGTGCTGTGTTGGTTTCTCCCGCTTTCGTTTTTTATTATTTTCTTATTTGTCCTATAGTGGAGCCCTCTATAGTTACTTAGTTGGACGCCCGTCAGATTGCGCCTTGACACTTGAGTCGAAATTATCCAGACCAATACTTCCTCTCTTGTTCCGAACTCTTTGCTCACGGTGTTGAACGAGAGGCTATGCCTCGTGCATATCTCATAACGATTATGGCCGTCGATCAGAATATCATCCCATAAGACAAGCGAGTCCCGGCATCCGTTTTGTAGAAGGTTTTCTTCGAGCGACGCGTATGTCTCTTTGCTAAGCGGTGGCAATAGGCTTTTAAACTCTTCATCAATTATTATATCCTGCATTTTTCCCGCCCCCTCCGGTATGATTACGGCAAGGATCTGTTCAATAATAACTTGTGCGTAATTGCCAAACAGCGCCTAAGTTCCGTTTAATGCCATCATAGGGGTTAAAGCCGCCTTAAAGTCAATATGGGTGCGCTTGTAGATTTGTGAACATATTGTGAATTTTTCAGGTTCATTTGTTTCGATTACGTCGTGTCAAGGACGTTTTTATTGAATTTGGTTCCTCGTAACCCGGATGTGATGCCCTGACCTAGTGGTTGTGAAAATAATACTGTTATTTATTACATTTGCAACAATCGTTCACTAATAAATCCTCCCAACTAATACCCCACGATCCTCAAATGCCGGGGCATCGATCCGACCACGATTTTCCGGGCTGCTTTGTCGTAAAAGTAATATATCCGCACCAGCCTCATCGGGTCTTTGCCTACTTTTAGGTGCATAGTCAGTTGCGCGTCTGTTTCGCGCCCGTCTTTGGTGTATTGGATAGTGTAGTCGTCCGGGTACATTCGGATGCTGCTGTCGCTGTTTCCGACTACTTCGAACGGGCGGTTATAATACAGTGAACACCGCCGGTTGCTTTCTTCCTCGTCGATGATCCCGTTGAGGGTTTCCCAATGCTCGTTTGCCAAGTACTCAATCGAGTCACAAAGTATCGTAATATCGAACTCGTCGTTTTGGATTTCCTTCATCATCCTCTGCGCGCGTTCATGGATTATCAAACGCTGATAGAAATTCTGCTCTGCCCAGTCGCAAACTCCTGACGGCCGCGCTGGGCGTTTCCTCGTTATTTCCAGGCGCTTTTTATAGTCCTCTGTTATGGTTTTTTGCTTATCCAGATTCTTTAGCAATTGCTCCAGGTTATCCTCGGCCGCCGCACGTTTTTTGATTTCCTTGTCGAGCGATTGTTCCAGTCTTCGGTTTTCCTTGCGGTGCGCTCCCTCTATCTCGGCGATCCGCTTGCTGTCCTGTTCTTCGCTCCTTGCCAGTTTTTCCGCATACAGCTTTCTCAGCTCTGCTTCGGAATTGATGCCGCCCAGCATTTTCTCCTCGTATATCTCCTGCGCTTGCGGGATAAACAAGCATGGCGAAAAGTCGAAGCGTTTCTCTTTCGAGTAGTTTTGGAGCGTATCGTCAAGGGTTTGCGGAAATCCTTCTTCACAAACCTGCGCGTAGGTGTATACCGCTTCCCGCTCCTTCGTTTGCGGCGGTGGGTGCAGCGTTACGCCGCCGTTCGGGATTTCTACTCCTGTTGCCCGGCTGAGTTCTTCTCTTACCGCTTTGGCAACAATGAATATGTGCGCGTACCCCATGCGATTATACGAAATCTCATCGACCCATGGCGGCAGCGCGGCGCCGCTTTGCTGAGTGGTTTTTTCTTGCTCTTGGTTGGGCGGGGTTATTCCCGTGATCGG
>Ga0082212_10010732_pt1 | contig 11697 bp, 7 predicted proteins | sample TergutNt197P3_FD_71548 | JGI IMG/M metagenome (GOLD analysis project Ga0082212, IMG submission 71548) | Neocapritermes taracua P3 segment gut microbial communities from Petit-Saut dam, French Guiana - Nt197 P3 | ecosystem: Host-associated > Arthropoda: Insects > Digestive system > Gut ... | reverse complement strand
AAGTTTCGCTTAAAGACCAACACGGCAAGGAGTTTTACGAAAAACTCAAGATGACGTACATCCAGATGCCGCTTTTTACGAAGAAGGAGTCGGAACTGGAAACCCGTAGGGACAAGTGGTTGTATTTCCTGAAACATCTACCGGACTTGGAATACATCCCGTCAATCATGAAGGAGAAGGTTTTCAAGAAGGCGTTCCACACGGCGGAACTTGCGTCAATGCCGGTAAAGGATCGTGAGTTGTACGAACACAATTTGCACGATTACTGGACGTATCTTTCGACCATTCAATTTGCAAAGAAAGAAGGACGTACAAAAGGCAGGGCAGAAGGAATCGTCAAAGGCAAAACTCAAAAGGCAATCGAAATCGCTCGAAGCATGAAAAAAGACGGCGTTGATTCGCTCACCATCACCAAGTACACCGGGCTTTCGCCCGACGAAATCAAACAACTGAAATAATCGCAAAGAAATTCCCATGTCAAAAATCCAAAAATTGATTCTCTTATCCTAACTCGCGAGGTATTCCATGAAAACGAACTTACTCTTTACCGTATCATGTCTGTTTCTCTTCGCGGTCATTGGACATGCCCAGCAAACACGACAACTCACCGCTGGAGAGCAGTCCTACAAAATGCGGTTCAAGGCAATAGGGCGATCATTTTGGAAACAGGATGTCAACCCGCAGTTATTTGGATTGTTGCACGATCCGAATATCCGTGCCGCATGGGACGTTTCTGACAAACAGTTCGACCAAATTTACGTTTTGATACCCACTATCGCACCCGAAAAAACCAGAGAAATCGACGAGATTGCAGAGTCACTTGATGACTTCGATCCTCGTGCGGAGAATATCGACGAAGAAACAATGAAAAAATATCAAGATTTATATGAGAAAGTGGGTGTACGGAATGCGACAAGCATCGCTGGAGCAATAAACGGGACTCTGACACCAGAACAGCAACAAAAGATAAAGGAGTCGCTGTTGGCAAACATGGCGGAGGTGCCGATTATTTTTCCAGGCATGTTTGATGCTCTCGATCTGACCGAGGCTCAAAAACGGGAAATGGAGCAGATCAAAAAAGAACTCGAACCCGAATTCGAGGAGATTCTTGAACATCAGGCGAACGCAGAACTGGAGTTGCAAGTGAAAATAGGGGAAATACGAAGCAAAGAACAACAGGAATCCAATGAGGCGATTACGCCCAGTGATGAGTTAAGTAAAAAATTGAAAATAACTGATCCGGTACTCATGAAAATGTTTGAAGAAAGCCGGTCTCGGAGTAAAACGTTTACGACAAAATTCAAGACAAAGATGTTCGATGTACTGACCGACGAGCAGTGGAAACGAATGCTCGATTTGATTGACAATCCTCCGGAACATGCCAAAGTGCTTCGTGAAAAGTTGAAGGAGCAGATGGGCGAAAGCGAAAAAACCGACGCGTGGGCACCAGGACCGAATTCGTGGCGACCAGGCGATCCGATTCCCGAAGGCTATCGACAGGAACGCAGTAAACGACGATTTCCGGGTATGGACGATCAGAGCCCGTAGCGTAAGCAAGGGTTGTACGTTTTGTCCTTGCTTACGCGGCGGCTCTGATAACGCAATTTTCCTCTTGCCGATTCGCCGCCCATCTGCTATAATACCGCAATGTACAAGAACTTGGAAATCATTTACATCGTACCCTCTCGCTACGATGACGACGGATACGTTCTGCGCTGGATCAAAGGAGTTGTTCCTTCCAATTCGCTCTGCGTTCTCAAAAGCCTCACGAAAGATATGATCGAACATCGGGAACGCCGCTCCCGGCTCTCTGATACCGTCAACATCTCGCTCGCATCCTACGACGACAACGTCGAAAAAATTCCCTTTGACAAAATTGCCTATCGAAATGACGAAGAAACCAAGGTCATCGTCGGCATTGTGGGGGTGCAGTCGAACCAATTTCCCCGCGCAACCGACATTGCCCTTCGCTTTCGCAAACTCGGAGTTGATGTCATGATAGGCGGATTTCACATTGCCGGTATGCTCGCACTGTTCGATGAACCCTCACTGGAACTGCAAACGCTTCTCGACCACGGCGTAACCCTCGTTGCAGGCGAAGCCGAAACGCCCGGCGTGTTGGAATCGCTCTTCCAAGACATTTTGGAAGACGATTTGCAGCCGATCTATCGTTTTCCCTCTGCTCCCGACATTGAAAACGCTCCGCTGCCGCAAGCCGATCCGCAATACATTGACCACTTCGGCGCACGTTGGGCAACAATCGATTCCAGTCGCGGATGCCCCTACGGTTGCACTTTTTGCACCGTCATCAACATTCAGGGACGAAAAATGCGTTGCCGATCCGCCGAATCCGTCATCGCTACCGTCCGAAGCAATTACGAAAAAGGAGTGCACAACTTTTTCTTTACCGACGACAACTTTGCCCGAAGCAAACATTGGAAAGAAATCTTTGACGGACTGATCGAAATGCAGTGCGAGGGTAAAAACATTTCCTTCATGATGCAAATAGACACGCAAGCGGGGAACATTCCCGATTTTGTGGATAAGGCGCGGCAGGCGGGTTGCCGGACGGTCTTTATCGGAATGGAAAGCGTTAATCCGGCAAACATCGAGTCGGCAGGAAAAACGCAGAACAATGTCGATCTCTATCGGGACATGGTGCGCCGCTGGCAGTCCGCCCGTGTGGTCGTTCATGTCGGTTACATCATCGGTTTTCCGCACGACACGTTGGAGTCGGTGCGCCGAGATGTTCTGTTTCTTCGCGATCATGTCGGTGTCGATTTGGCATCGTTCTTCATGATGACTCCGTTGCCCGGCTCGGTCGATCACAAAGAAATGCTGTTGCGCGGCGATGAAATGGACCCCGACCTGAACAAATACGATTCCTTTCACGAAACATTTCGGCATCCGAAAATGCAGCCGGGCGAATGGCAGGCGGCAACAAAACTCGCCTATTCCGAGTTTTACACAAAGGAACATTGCACGAACATTCTTCGCCGCTTGCCGAAGGAACATTATTGGTTTATGTTTTGGAATCTGATTTGGTATCGCTACTCCGGTGTGCTTTCAGGAACGCATCCGATGATGACCGGCTTTTTCCGGCAGAAGGACCGTCATGACCGCCGTCCCGGTTTGCCGAAGGAGAACCTATTCCAGTTTGCCTGGCGTTGGGTCAAGGATTTCGTGCTGGATAGTGGATCGTACATTCAGTTATTCTACGAATTTCAGGAGATTTGGTTTTTAACGCGCAATTCCGCTTCGGGTTCGTTGCCGGAAACGGAGGCGGTGGCATCGAACGATGTTCAAACGTTGCCGAAGCGTCGGGTACTCAGGCTTCGGCATTGGTCGCCGCTGGCGCAACTTAAACTGCACTGGGTGTCGTTGAAACAGCAAGTGGCGGCATACAGTTGGGAGGGGCAATATGACAAAGCGGTGCAGGAGTTGCGGTCGATGTTGGTCGCGACGGCACACAAATTCCGCTCGCTGAAACCGACGCTGACCCATCGGCAAACGAAGGACGTGGATGCGGTGGTCGGCGAAATTGAATCGTGTGTGGCGGAGTTAGAGAAAACGCCGCCGAATCCTTCGTTGCTGTATCAGACGGAACAGTTCGTTCACGATAAACTGTTGGAACGTTATGAGGCGATTGCAAGCCGGTATGTTCGTATGCGCCGCGAAGCCAATGTATGGCGGCGGGGAGCGATTCGTTATTTGAAGCGGGGACGCATCATGAGTTGCGGTTGGCGGCTCGCCCGCCGTCCGTGGCTGGCTCTGATGGATACGTATCTTTCGATACGTTTTAGCATTGCCGCCATGCGAAAGGAGGGATAGTTTTGCGCCGAAATGTAATTTGCCGTCATTCTGGCGAAGACGGGAATCTAGACGTTAAGTATTCAATCTGTCCTCTGGATTCCTGCTTGCACAGCGAATGACGGGGTTCTGGAAACTTTGCAGTTCTTCTGTCATCTTGTATAAATTGACGATACCAGGTACAATGGCGGACGATGTTGCCATTCTGGTCGCGTAGTTCCTCACTGTGATGCCGCAGATTACCCACACATTCATCGGAAGAAAACAAGAATTGGATCAGTGGTCGAAACTCCTTGCCGATCCTTCAGGCAAGGGACTCGCCGCCGTTGTCGTTGGAAAATATGCTATGGGAAAAACATGGCTCCTCGACCAAATGATTCAAAAGGCATCTGAAAACACGTCCGTCGAAAGTTTTGCCGTGCGCTATATCATGGGACCCGGAGAATCGCCCGGCATGGTCATCCGTGTTGTTCTCGAAGATATGTTTCAAGCCGCCCGTTACGAGGCGGGGGCACTCAACACGGAAGGAAAACGATTTGGGCAGTGGCTCCATATCTATCGGGAATTGGGGATTTTTCATAACCGTACACCAAACGATTTTCATATCCTTGAACAACTCCGGTTTGACAACCGAAAGAATATCTTCGATCAATTTACCAATCGGCTCAAACTCCTTACGGCTTTGATGCCGGAACAAAGCCGGCTTTTGTTCGCCATTGATCCCGAACTGGAAACGGCAGCGGCGAGGGTCGAACTTTGGACGCAGATTGTGAAAAATCTTCCGCCGAAAGTGATATTCCTTTTTGCCCAGCGGTATAAAGACTCATTGGCAATCAATGAAGAATTTAGTAGCCAGGAGAACGTCTACTTTATCCCCTCGCTGGAACAGTATCCCCAAGGACTTGCTGATTTAGAGAACGATGAGACGGAACAATTACTCGACACTTATTTGCCTATGTTCAAAGACAAGTTCATTGATCGGCAAGCCATGCAAAAATGCTTCAGCCAGTACCGTAATCATCCTTACGCTGTTCATGCTGCCCTCCATTTGTTGCTTTCGCCCAGTTTTACGAGTCCCGAACAACTGCCGGTTGAACCAATGCCCGCCGCCGTTTGCCCGCTGCAATGGAAAGGGATTACCGAGCATCCGCTTCATGAGGATGCTATGCGGTTATTCAAGTCGTATGCCGTCTTGGAAGTTCCGGCACTCGACGAAATTGCATGCTGGGTTGCCGATATTTCTCCCGAAAGCCTCGCGGCGGTCATTGCCGATCCCTTCTTGGGTTCAATGATTCGAAACGATACCGATGGACGTTTGTTATACCATCATCATTTGAAGGCGTATATTCGTTCGTTGCTTTACGATAAAGAGGGGACATTAACGCCGGAGGCGGAACAACTTCACCAGAGAGCAATGGCAGGTTATGAAGATTTGACACACAGGACAATCAAGCCGGATATGCTCGCCGTGGTACGTCTTGCGGAACACTCGTTAGCCGTTGGTGGTTCTACGTTATTTGCGCAGACGCTCTGCCGGTGTTCAGACATGTTTTTGATGCTGGGGTTTTTTCAAACGTATGCGGCTCTTATTGACCGTGCGCTGGTGCTGGTGTCTCCTTTGTCACTGGAGTTCGCGGACTTAAACTTACACATGGGACAGTTACGACAGCGACAGGGAGATATTCAAACAGCACACAAACAATATGAAGTTTCATTGCAAACAGCAAGAAAAATTGGAGACCCAGCACGAATTGCACCCGCTCTGTTTGGACTTGCCCGGTGTTCACTGGAAATCGGGCATCTGCTCGAAGCAGAAATGTGGCTTAGAGATGCAATTCCCTACTACGAGGTGGGGACAGAAAAATCGGGCTTGGTAGAAGTCTTAGTGGTGGCTGCCGAAGTACAGTGGGTACAAGGAAACACGCAAGGAGCAGAAATGACTCTCAAAGCCGCTCTGAATGCCGTAAGTGAAATACGGGGTCATCGGCAAAAAATAAAAGTGATGTCCGCAGTTTATTCGGCTTGGGGACGAATGTATGATCAGTTGGGAAATATTGATCGTGCGGCTGAACAATATCATAAGGCGTTGGATTTGACAAAAGATATTTATGACCGGGAAGTGGAGGCAGAGTTACGGTCATCGCTGGGGACAATTTTCGAGCGGGTGGGGAACTTGAAATCAGCCGAGGAGCACTTGACAAAAGCGATGGTGATTCACCAGGATTTGAAGTTGATGGAACACTGGGCAGAGGACAACTTGCGGCTGGCTCGAATCGCAGAAATGCAAGGTAAGCCTGAAACAAAGAAAGTTCTCGTCGGGCAGGCTCGCCAGATGTATCAGCAACTTGGAAACCAACAAAAACTGGAAGAACTCGACAATAAGGTTAAATAACCCGACGGCGACTCCCGTTACTCCTGCATTCCGTCGATAAGTTCGCACAAACTTTGCAAATTGAGTATTCTGCGAATCGGTTCTCTTGACAACCGTTTTCTGTACTGTTAAACTGTATCGGTCTTAATCATTCACACACAACTTGTGAGGTAACCATGACACAGGATCAACACGATTCAACCCGGCGGGAATTTTTGCGTCATTCCGCTGCGGGAGCCGCCGCATTGGCTTTGCTTGCCAGTATGGAAGACTACCGTACCGTTTCCGCCCAAACCAATGAAAGGAACACAACCATGGCTAAAATCAAGGGAACCAAAACAGAACAGAACCTGCTCAAAGCCTTTGCAGGTGAGTCGCAGGCTCGCAATCGTTATATCATGTTCGCCATCAAGGCTGCCGAGGAGGGGTACGAACATATTGCCGCCGTTTTTCTCGAAACGGGCGACCATGAAAAGGTGCATGCCCAGCAGTTTTTTCAATATCTCGAAACGGGCGAGGGATTGGAAATTACGGCAACTTTTCCCGCAGGAAAAATCGGCACGACCACAGAAAATCTGTTGGCTGCCGCTAATGGCGAACTGGAAGAATGGGAAAAGATATACCCCGAATTCGCCAACGTCGCCCGGGAAGAGGGTTTTGTCGATATTTCCCGAACCTTCAACATGATTGCCGTGGCAGAAAAGCAACATGAAAAGCGTTATCGCGGTTTTCTCGAACAACTGAAGGCAGGCAATATCTTTAAGCGGGACAACGTTGTTTGGCGTTGTCGAAACTGCGGTTTCGTTGCGTCGGGCGGATCGGCTCCCGGAGTGTGTCAAGCCTGCAAAAAACCGCAGGCATGGTTTGAAATCCTCGCCGAAAATTGGTAATGGTACTCTAGCGCATGAGCGGCGGACGTTAGTCCGCCGATTCCAGTCCGCCGATTCCAAAGTTGCGTCATGGTTTCACTGTCCCAACCTAATCACTGTCTGTTGTGCCGATCCACCGGGCGAACCCGTGGGAAGGAACGTATCCAACACGATGCCGTCTGAAAGCGATATTGTGCCTAGAACGGCGATGTATTGCGGGCGTCCCGGCACCGCTTTTTTATCGACACCGACAATGAGTGTCCCGACGTTGATCCCCGCTTTTTCAGCACGACCGCCGGGAATGGTGGCGATTACCAACATTCCTTGATTACCCTGCAACTTGAGACTGCCCAAGATTTGATCTGTCGCTTGTACAAGGAGCAATCCGAGTTCCTTGTCGACGTAGGAAATAACTCCCCCTTGTGACGTTTCGAGCAGTCCCTGCGTCGGGGGCAACGGCTTAAGATAGACCGGTACTTTATATCGTTTTCCTTCACGAACATAGACAATGTCATACTCCTTATCTATTTCTGCCCGTTCGGTATATCGTTGAAGTTGATAGACCGAATTGACCGGACGACCGTCAAAGGACTGAATCACATCGTCCGGTTGAAATCCCGACTCCGCTGCGGGGGAATTTTGTAATGGATATTCGACGACCAAGCCGCCGCTTTGCCGTAATTTGAGCCGATGTTCATCGTCCGGCATCACCGGTCTCGTTTCCATTCCGAGCCACGCACGATTCACTTTGCCGTTTTTCATCAGTTGCTCTGCGACCCATTGAGCATTGTTCGAGGGCACCGCAAAACCGATTCCTTCATAAGTTCCAGACTGCGAACGGATTGCGGTATTAATTCCCACAATTTCTCCTTGCAGATTGACGAGCGGACCGCCGGAATTCCCCGGATTGATTGCCGCATCGGTTTGTAAAAATTCAGTGCGCCGGATTTTGGTAAGTAAACGTCCCTTGGCACTGATAATCCCCGCACTGACAGTGGTATCCATATCAAAAGGGTTGCCGATGGCGAGGACCCAGTCGCCGACATCAAGTTGGTCGCTGTCTCCGAAGTCAGCAAAAGGGAGTCGTTCTTGCGAAGGAAGTGTAAGCCAGATCACAGCAATGTCGGTGGCGGGATCAGAGCGGAAGTCTTTGGCAAGATAGTGCTGCCCATTGGGGAGTTCGACTTCGATCTCTCTGGCATTGTTAACGACGTGATTGTTTGTAACCACGATCCCATCGGGACTAATGATCACACCGGTTCCGGTGGTATCTCCGATATTGCGTCTTCCCGGCGGCGTTTTCAAGGCGGGAATCTGGATTTCCATTGCTTTGCGGTCTTCTGCGGTTTGCAGACGTGCGATGATTTTCACTGTAGCGGGCACCACTTTTTCGGCGGCTTGCCGAAATGCTGCCGAAAGTTCGGTTGCCCGAATCACGGGAACGGATTCGTCGCCAACGGCAACTGATGACAACAATAACAATCCATAAAAAACGAAAATTCCGCACCTCATAGTTCGCTTAAGCACAGGGAAATAAACCATTAGAGCGTATCAAAAATGGTCTGGAATGGCAATACCCTTGAAACCCTTCTCCCGTGCCCAGTCCGTCGACAAGTTCGATTTTCCCGTCACTCCCGCGAAGACGGGAGTCTAGGAAAACAGGGTTTACATCTCCCATCTGGATTCCCGCCTGAGCGGGAATGACGGTGTTTTGGAAAACTTGTTGACGGACTGTCCCGGACTGCGGGTGCATCAAAGTCTAGTTGCGCGATTGGGTAAGATAGGGTAAACTGGTAATTTACCCTTTCACCCTCTTGCCAAGCATGCCACGTAAAAATCGACTTGCCTCCGAATCCACTCCGTCCCCCATCGCACAAACCGACGGAGAAGTTCACTTCATTGCCCAAGCCCTCGACTACTATCGAGCCGTCCAACGAGCCGGTCGCGAAGCACCCTTCGGACAATTCCTAAACCACGCCGATGCCGCTGTCACAGAAAAAGGACGAGAACTCCTACGGCAATCACTCGAGAACATCGTCCAAACAGAAATCGACGAAATCGAAAAAAAAAACGAGTTGAGACTCTGCCCGCAGTGCCAAACGAAAAGAAGACATCTCGGCTACCACAGTAAAACCATCCGCACCTCCAACGGCATCATCAAGCCTGAACGTCGTTACGAAAAATGCTACCCTTGCGGATTGCCGGAATATGCCGCCGATGCCCCTCTCGGATTGAAAGTCGATTACTCGGTCGGCTTTCTGTTCCTTGCCGTCCGAGCCGGTTCGAAAGACTCCTACGTCGATGCCGCAGAGGATATGAAAGTCTGGCGTGGATTAGAAGTTTCGCACGAGACGATTCGCATGCTCTGTCATCAAGAAGCACCGAAAGTCAAACAGTTTTTAGAAGAGTCCGCAGAAGTTCCGAAAGACTTCATTGCGGCTAAGGGCAATGTCGAGATCACGATGGACGCAACGAAAGTCAACACCTTTACGGGTTGGCGTGATACGAAGATTTGCATCTTTTCCAAGCGTTTGCTGGGTGAAGGCGTAGAGATTTCGTACTGGGATAAACGGACGAGGCGTATGTTGCCGGATGTCGATGCTCGTGTAGCGTTTGCATCAATTGAGGAAAAGGATTTGTTCCAACAGCGGGTAAATGCCTTCCGAAGTTTATTACGAGTCGGTTCGACGGGGGACATTTCGGTACTGGGTGATGGTGCCCAATGGATTTGGAACATTATCCGCGAAGTGTTTGGAAAAATACGAGAATGCTTAGACATCTATCATGGGTTGGAGCATTTGAGTGATACGGGCAAGGTGCTCTATAAGGAGGGAAGCGAGGATTATCAACAGTGGCAAGAGGCGACGAAGTGGGAACTATTGGAGAGTGGCTTTGAGAAGATTGCACTGCGGTTAGATGAATTGGAGAAAGGGGAGCGGACGGTGGCGGAGCGAGAGACGTTGCGAAAGTTGCGGGGATATTTTGAAAACCACCGAGAGCGGCTGGCGGAGGGTCGGGCGATTGGAAGTGGTCAGGTGGAGGGGGCGTGCAAGAGTATGATTGGGAGGAGGTTGAAGCAGACGGGCACGCGGTGGAAGGTGGACAGACTCAATGAAATGGCGGTGCTCTGCTCCGTCCACTATTCCGACCTCTGGCAAAAATACTGGTGGCAGGCAAAGTAAAGGGAAAAGAACTTTGCCAAAAAAACTTTGATGCACCCAATGCCGCAAGTGGAACCCTTACGTTGCGGACGGCCTCTGGGCTAGGAATCGGCTGACAAACGCCCGCCGATTCTTTCATTTTCAATGTTTCAATATGATACATAATGTATTAAAACGCTACAAAACTTTGGCTAAAAATGTCACTCCAATCCGTTTTTTTCTGTTTCCATTAACGAATTTCAGTGATAAATATCGAAAATTTCATCTATTAACAGATGAAAAGCGAAAATTTTGCCCGTTTTTCTCGTTTTTTCTATTTGGCACACTATTTGCTTCCAATAATTTTAGTAAGGTGCCGTGTGGCACATAAATCAATTTAGAAAAGAAAGTTAAAAAGGTATAAAAATGATTTCTACTACTCGTTTTACAGCACTTGTTTTTGCAGTTTTGTTTTTAGTCGTCACAAATGTCCGAGCGGACTTGGTTGTAGGCGAACTTTTGTTCACCACGGATAGGGATACCTATCTTGGGGGTGTTCACGGTTCCGATTGGGTATTTTCTGATATCGGAATACATTCTGGAGGACAAGGTGGCAATCCTTGGACGCAGTGGACATACGTGTTTTCAAGCGAACATGGAGATGCCGCATCCGGTGCAATCTATTCAAATAACTTTAATGGAAATGGAGCCAATGGAGCAGGAACGGGTAATGCAACCGTGACGGGAATTGGTACGGGAACCATGTATCACAACAGTGCCAACAATTTTAAGATGACGTTCAATGAGTCTTTTGTCGACTCGTTTTTCATTAACCTTACCCCTTGGAGCAGTTATAGTGCTGCGAATGCTTTTGACCTGACTATATCGTTTTGGGACAGCAGTGGTGCATTCCAAACGGTTACAACGAAGGAAACGTTCACAGACAGCACCCCTTTTCTCGGTATCAATCTCGACGAAGGGGCGTTCCTTGCAAGCGTGTATTTTGCCTCCATTGGAACGGGCAACAACGGGTACTTGATTGCCGGTATGGGTTTTGGCGACTCGGGATTCTACGAACTCAACCCAGACATCGACCACCCGTTTGGAAATGATGGCAGTGCTGCCACGCCGGAACCTGCAACGATGTTGGTTGTCGGACTTGGACTTGCCGGACTTGGCTTGGTTCGGACTCACCGAAAGAGGAAATAACGGATAGTTTTCCATTTCTGTGAAATCGGCGGGAGCATTTACAATGAGTGATCCCGCCATTTTTGATTCTTGTTTGAAGGTTTGAAGGTGTATCACGCAACAATCTTCGGCTGCCCCATACTGAAAATGGCATGAAAATGGTCAATGTTGTCATTTCGGCGAAAGCCGGAATAAGGTAATAGGCTTCCGCCTGAAAATGTCATGCCGCTTTCGTCATTCCTGCGTAGGCAGGAATCCAGACAGAAGACTTTCATATCAACTCTCTGGATTCCCGCTTTCGCGGGAATGACGGTATATT
>Ga0082212_10010731_pt1 | contig 11697 bp, 11 predicted proteins | sample TergutNt197P3_FD_71548 | JGI IMG/M metagenome (GOLD analysis project Ga0082212, IMG submission 71548) | Neocapritermes taracua P3 segment gut microbial communities from Petit-Saut dam, French Guiana - Nt197 P3 | ecosystem: Host-associated > Arthropoda: Insects > Digestive system > Gut ... | reverse complement strand
CATGTCGTCAAAGGAAAAACGGAAAATATTTACGTCTGAACCTAATACGATGGAAAATCCGAAAAGGACGGAAGATTCTCTGGGGAACTTGGGGACGGACTGACGCAATCGTAAGATTGCGTAAAAAAGAACCGGAGACGGAGCGGTACGCGGGATGATTCGGTCGCTTTACTTCGTTGCATTCCCGACTGCCATTCACAAAATCAGCATTGACGAGGTATTCGTGCGTTTTGTTTTCAAAGACAAAAAATCAATTTAACAACAAAAATTGTTAAAAAAATTTTAAAAAAATACTTGCACGGATAACAAACCTCTGATTTGTTAAGATTACATAAAAAATGCCAAACATCAATCAGCACAAAAGGATAGGTACAGGCGTGATATTCGCCACAGTAGATGACATCAATCGTAATGTTTTGCAACTCTTTATAGACTGCCATCTTGAGGATAATTCAAAAATGTGATTGACTATTAATATTTACCTGATAAGATACCGTTTCATCGTTGGCACTAGATATGGTATATGAACAGTAATTTTTGCACTAGATATAGTATTTTGTATCAAAATTTCTGTATTTCGTATTGAAATTCAAAATATGAATGACCGGAAAGGAAGCAATAAAAGATGAGCCACCAAGTAATTAACGACCAAGTTTCTACTGTAGTTATGTGCAGTGAAAACATTGCTCTCTTTCTTGACAATTCCCCTGATTATCATTCGTCTCGAACTGCGTTTCAAACGTAATTCAAAGAGATTCTTCGGTTCTTTCAAGCGATCTTCAAGGTCTGCTTTGATCTCTGACTTTCCTTATGTCTTTGCTCTATCGCATTGCTTTGTATTTTGCGACAACAATGACGCTTTTTTCTTATTTTGACTACAAACACAATAAATTAATATTTAAAAGGATGAAACCATGCCCCAGGAAAGTATTGCATCGCCAAAAAATCGTATTTTTACTGAAACAGAAAGTCGGTCGGAAACCTTAGCCGCCAAAAATAACGGCCAAGGTCATCATGGGCGTGGCAATAACGGTTTCGGTAATAACGGTCACGGTATCAAAGAGGGTATGATGACACACCAAGGGACGAAAAGCCAGGGTGGTTTGGATATCGCCGCAATGTTTTGCCCGACCGATGTGGTCGATCCTTTTGAAACGGTTGAGTGGTCGAAACGTACTGCGTCGATCAAGGGTGATAACGGCGAAGCGGTTTTTGAGCAAACCGATTGCGAATTTCCGATGACTTGGAGTCAATTGTCGGTCAATGTCGTGGCCAGCAAGTATTTTTATGGCGAACCGAACACCAGCGAACGCGAAAAAAGTATTCGTCAACTCATTCATCGGGTGTCGCGTACCATTGCCGACTGGGGGACCGAAGACGGTTACTTCGCCACCGAAGAAGACGGCGAACGCTTTTATCGTGAGCTGACCTGGCTCTGCCTGCACCAGTGCGTCGCGTTCAACTCGCCGGTATGGTTCAACGTCGGGTTGCATCACCAATACCATATTACCGGCACCAAGTGCAACTGGCATTGGAGCGATGCCGCCGGCGAAGCCGTACAACCGGACAATCCTTACGAGTTTCCGCAGGCATCGGCGTGCTTCATTCAGAGCGTTGAAGACAACATGGAAGCGATCATGGAACTCGCCCGAAGCGAAGCGTTACTCTTCAAATTCGGTTCCGGGACGGGCACCGATCTTTCGACGATTCGTTCGTGCCGCGAAAAATTGTCCGGCGGCGGCAAACCGTCTGGGCCGCTTTCGTTCATGCGGGTGTACGACCAAATCGCAGCCGTCGTCAAAAGCGGCGGCAAAACGCGACGTGCTGCGAAAATGCAATCGCTGAAAGTCTGGCACCCGGATATTATGGAATTTATCGACTGCAAGCAAAGTGAAGAGGACAAAGCTCGTTTGCTCGTCAAATGCGGGATGCACTGGGACGACGCCTATTCGTCAATTATGTACCAAAATGCGAACTTGTCGGTGCGAGTGACGGACGATTTCATGCGGGCTGTTAAAGACGACAAAACCTGGATAACCCACTTCGTCACCGATGCCTCCAACCCCGGCCCGGAATATCGTGCCCGCGATGTGTTCGACAAGATCGCCGATTGCGCCTGGAAGTGTGGCGATCCCGGCTTGCAATACGATACGACAATCAATCGTTGGCACACCTGCCCCAACAGCGGACGCATCAATGCATCGAATCCTTGTTCCGAGTACATGTTCCTTGATAATTCCGCATGCAATCTGGCGAGCATCAATCTGATGCGTTTTCGCAACGACGATAGCACTTTCAACGCGAAACGGTTTATCGCCGCATGTCGTATTGTGTTTATCGCGCAGGACATTCTCGTCGACCGCGCGAGTTACCCGATCAAAAGAATCGCCGAAAACAGCCACCGCTTCCGCGCATTGGGACTCGGCTACACAAACCTCGGCAGTTTGATTATGAGCATGGGACTGCCTTATGATTCGGACGAAGCTCGCGGTTTTTGCAGCGTTGTGACCTCGCTGTTGCATGGGGCGGCGTGTCGCACGAGTGCCGAATTGGCCGGTTCCATCGGGACTTTTGAAGGCTATGCCAAAAACAGCGTCCCCATGGCGCAGGTGATGGAAATGCACTGGGACGCGACGAACAAAATCATGACAGGCTACAAGACGCTCAAATCCGTCGCCCGCGAGTTGTGGGACGAGGTGCTGGAACTCGGCAAGCGAAACGGTTTCCGCAATGCTCAAGCGACGGTGCTTGCGCCGACCGGAACGATCAGCTTTCTGATGGATTGTGACACGACGGGCATTGAGCCGGACATCGCGCTCATCAAATTCAAGCAACTCGCCGGCGGCGGCACGCTGAAAATCGTCAACCAGACCGTGCCACTTGCCCTGACGACGCTCGGTTATTCGCAGGACGAAATCGACATGGTTCAGAAATTTGTCGAACAGAATCGCACGATGGAAGGTGCCCCCGGCCTGTTGCGAGAACACTTGCCTGTATTTGATTGTGCCTTTCCCACGCCGGGGTCCGACCGTTGCATCGCTTGGCAGGCGCACCTGAAAATGATGGCCGCCGCGCAACCGTTTATTTCCGGTGCGATTTCGAAAACGGTCAACATGCCGTCCGGCGCAACACGACAGGACATTGCCGACGCTTACATGATGGGTTGGGACTTGGGACTCAAAGCGGTAGCCGTATATCGTGACGGTTCGAAAACCGCGCAACCACTTTCGACAAGCAACGAGGCCGAAGAAAAAGCCGCCGCCGATGCGAAAAAGACTCAACCCCAGGCAGAAAAACTGTCTGCCGGACCACATCGGGCACACCTTCCCGACACACGGCAGTCGATCACGCACAAGTTCAATATTTCGGGACACGAAGGTTACATCACCGTCGGTTTGTACAACGACGGTCGCCCCGGCGAAATGTTCATCACGATGGCCAAAGAAGGCAGCACCATCGGCGGCCTGATGGATTGCTTCAGCACGGCACTTTCGATGAGTCTGCAATACGGCGTGCCGTTGAGTGTTTATGTGCAAAAGTTTTCGCACACGCGATTTGAGCCGCTTGGCTATACGAAAAACCCGGACATCCCGATTGCCAAGAGCGTTGTCGATTACATCTTCCGATGGCTCGGCAAGACATTCTTCGATGCAAACGGCAACGCCATTTTGCGACAGACCCCGAGTTTCGTATTGCCCGCACCGGCCCAAGACGCTACACCGGAAGCAAAAACGGCAACGCCTTCTCAATTGCCGCAAACCCAACAGACAACGTCACAAAATGTTACTCCCAAACCGTCGGGAGCGAAATCCGCAACCGTGCCACCGACTTCCGCAACCACATCAAGCGTCATGGTCAGTGCCGATCACCTTGCCGCTGAACCGCCAAAGCCCGCCGATGGCAGTGCGATGCTCAGTGCCCAATATGCGTCGTTCCAATCGGACGCACCGGCCTGCGATTCCTGCGGTGCTATCACCGTCCGTAGCGGCAACTGCTACCTCTGCTACAATTGCGGCAAAAGCATGGGGTGCTCGTGAGAATCGCAGAATGCAGAGTGGTGTTAGCAGCGGGCCTTGCCCCGCGTTGAAAGCAGGGCGGTCACGGCGTGACCGCCACAAACACTCACGCGGCCATATATGATTGCCATGTCGTGTTGAGTTGGAATTTTCGACATTTCGTCAATTTCAAAACGATTGATCGGGTGAACGCCGTTCATTTGGTCATGGGTTATCACCCCATCAAGATCGCTTCGCCGTCGATGATATTAGGAAAATTTGCAGATGAATGACAAATATGTAGATGAAAATTCGTGCCATTCGGGATCGACAGTATGAGGAAACGAAAAATATGACGCCTGAAGAAGAAGCGGAGTATTCGCGTGAAAAAGTGGAGTGGGCAAAAAACCGCTTGCAAGAACTCCGCTCCCGTAAAAAATCGGATCGACAACCGTTGGAAACAGGGAAAGCCTTGTCGAAGTAGCGTCGCAATGACGGGATTCCACAAAAACACCAACCCTTACGCCGCTCCCGAACCGGTGGAGGAAGATGCCCCGGATTACGATCTGCGGAAGATCGCGGGACTGTACAACCGGCTGGGGTGGGTGTTGAAGTGGTTTGTGCCGCTTTTTGTTGTTTGTACATTGGGATTTGCAGGTGTTATCATAGAGGAATGGTTACCCAATATTTTTGATCTTTTTCCTGATCTTTTTCCTGTCCCTATAGATATCATCTTCTATTATGTTCTCTTAAGTTTGCTTGCTCTCGTTGAGTTTGCTGCGATTCTGTTGTTTTTCTACAGCGTTTTTTTGATTGAACGCATCGTCGTTGCAATGAAATTCCGCGCAGTTGCCCTGTTTCTGATTCTGTTGGCAGCCGTTTACCCCGGTATCAATATCATCGTCATGATTTTATTGCGGCGCAGAGCAAAACAAATCCTCCGCAACGGCGGCGTGGAAATCATCAACGGCAAAGTGAATTTGACCCAAATTCCGGTGGAAGAGGATTATTGAGCATCGTTCCTCAACAACCCCACCAAGGTTAGAATTGCGATTCCATACGTTTTTTCTGTGAAAGACACATTCTAACGGCAAACATTTTACTCGGTTTGATCGTGTTCGATTGCTCTGTGCGCGAGTTGCTGTCCGGCGGCGAAACACGCTTTTTGAATCTCCGACGTGGCACGCCAGGTTGCACGGGTTGTTTTGCTAACCTGCTCCCAATTTATTTCCTCGAACCACTTGGCAATTTGTTCCGCACCACCGATGCTCCAGCCGCCTGAGCCGAACGCGAACGCCGGTTTTTTCAGGAAACGGAACAACCCCTTGATGTAATTCAGTGCCGCAGCCATCGCAGGCATCATTTGGCCGTTGATCGTCGCCGACCCAAACGCGACTGCGGAAGCGTCAAGCATTTCGGTTGCGATGTGCGTCAGGGAATTTTGCCGCGCGTGCTGGAGTTGCACATTGATGTCTTGCGAAACGGACTTGGCACCTGAGAGGATCGAATCGGCCATCATTGAGGTACTTCCCCACATCGAATCGAACAGAATAACGATTTTCGGCGCACAACGCCCCATGGCCCAATCGTTGTAAGCCTCCAAAATGGCCGGGACATTCGTGCGCCAGATCAGTCCGTGGCTCGGTGCAATCATTTGAATATCCAGCGAGGACAATGCGTTAAGCGATTTCAGCACCTGCCGGCTATAGGGGACAACGATGTTGGCGAAATACGATTTTGCTTCGACCAGAACATTATGCAGGTTCCATTGGTCGTCGAAACGCACAGACGAGGCGAGATGTTGTCCGAACGCGTCATTCGAGAAGAGCAGTTTGTCCTCCGGCAAATATGTCACCATGGAGTCTGGCCAGTGCACCATCGGCGTTTCGAGGAAATGCAAGGTTCGCCGTCCCAGTCGGAGCGTATCGCCGGGAGCAAGAACTTTGATGTTCCATGCGGAAATATCGAAATATCCCGCAAGAATTTCGCGACCTTTGGTGTTACAAACCAAGGTCGCATTCGGCAAGGCTTTGAGAACGGCAGGCATGGCACCGGCGTGATCGGCTTCGGCATGATTGCAGATGACGTAATCGACTTTATCAAACGGCACCAAGGCACGGATGTTCGTTAACAACTGCTGGGCGTAAGGTCCCTTGACCGTGTCAATGAGCGCAACTTTTTCGTCCTGAACGAGAAAACTGTTGTACGTTGCTCCATGACGGGTATCGAAACTGTGAAAATCGCGAACACTCCAGTCAACATATCCGACCCAATGGATACCTGGTTTGAGTTCCGTGTGCATGGGATTGCCTTCCGTTTGGCAGAAATAATGGTCAGTTATTACACATTGCTCGCCAACACAGCTTTGTTTTTCTCTGTACATTTGTGCATTATATATTTAGCTTGCGACTGTAAACAGCCGAAAAAGTTACATAAGTTATGCAATGTACATGAATTACGATGATAGTCAAGCGGCCGTAGTATTAGCCAGTGTTATTGTCAATTTTTACTGTGATTATATATCATACACTACAGAATTGGGAACGAATGTCAAAAAACAAGAAAAGTGGCAATTGTCACGCCTTTGTCCGGAATGTAGAATAAAAAGTGTGTCACAGAAAGGCAGAATTTGCTACCATTTAAGGTCATTTTTACCTTGTGGTCAGACACGGAGATACTATGATCTCAGAGCAAAATATGACGCTTCTTGCGGCGACGAATACGGTTTTGGTCCAATATACCCCGCAGTTCAAGGCCGTCAGCCACATTGTACGGGAAGTGAAAGATTGACCGAATCGTCGATGCCGTGTTAGATATCGTGGCTTGACCGCGTTGATAAGGTTGGGCAATCTTGATAGAATTGTTCTTTTCAACAACACTTCGACAACACCATTTTTCCGTATAAGGATCGCCAAATGACCAATGATTGCCCTTGTGGTTGCGACGGTGTGCTTCGACCGGATTTTGCAAAATGCGACGGCCTCTTGCCGGTGATTGCGCAATGTGACACGACCGGCGACGTACTGATGATGGCCTACATGAACGAAGAAGCCTACGATGAAACGATGAAAACCGGTCGCGCCGTTTACTTCAGCCGAAGTCGCAACAAACTTTGGCGCAAAGGCGAAGAAAGCGGTAACGTACAAATGGTCAAGGCAATTTTCGTCGATTGCGACCGAGACACGTTGTTGATTCGCGTCGAACAAATCGGCGGTGCGGCCTGTCACGAAGGTTTCAAAAGTTGCTTTTTCCGTCAGATCACGCCCGACGGCGTACATACCATTGGCGAACGTGTTTTTGATCCGAAGGTCGTTTACAAAAAATAAAGTTTAGCCGGAGCGTCTTAGACGCCCGGTCAATCTCGTTTTCAGCGAAAGGCTCCCCCATGCAAAACCGTATCTCTTTTGGTTTCCTGTTAATAATATGTGTCATCGCTTTGGCAATCTGTCATAACATCGCAGCGCAAACGGTTGACTTCGACCACATCGTCCTGAGCGTTTACGTTTCACCGGATGGCGACGATGCCAATCTGGGAACGGAAGACAGGCCGTTCAAAACGATTCAGCGTGCGCAGGAAGCCATTCGCTCAACAAAAACGGACGAGAAAGGCAACAAGGAAGTGCATATTCTCGCAGGCGAGTACGTTCTCACCGAGCCGTTACGTTTCGGTACGCAAGACGGCGGTTCGGTCGCTGACGGGTATTGGCAGGTCTTTTACGAGGGGCACGACGCAACGATCACCGGCGGTAACCGCATCACGGGCTTTCGCGAAATCGAGCCGGGCTTGGTCGTGGCCGATGTTCCCGAAGCGAAAGCGGGTCAAGCAGGGCAATGGTCATTTCGTGATTTGTACGTCAACGACCAGCGTCGCACACGGGCACGTTTCCCCAATGTTTCTTCTGCCGCAGCGCAAGAGGGTTGGTTGCGTGTCAAACAGTCGGGGGAAGACCGACGCACGAATTTCTTCTTCAACGACGATGACGGCATCAAGCCGGTGCGCGATCTCGACAAGGTCGAACTGGTTTTCCTGCACGATTGGAGCATCACGCGAACGCCGGTCAAATCGATTGATGTTGCTCAATCACAACTGACGGTGCCGATCAAAATCGGAGCCGGTCACACGTTTTTTGCCATTAACGGTTTCGAACAACATGCACGTTATTTTCTGGAAAACTCAATCGAATACCTCGACGCGGCAGGCGAATGGTTTCTCGACACCAATGAGGGCAAGTTGTACTACCGCCTCTGCGAGGGCGAACAAGCTGACACGATTGAGGTCATCGCACCTGTTGCGACGCAGTTGCTCGTCGTTGAAGGCACAGCCGAACGTCCGGTTGAAAACCTGCATTTTGAGGGGCTGAACTTTACACACGCGGCGTTCAACGAAAAGCCGCAAAAAACGTATTGGGGTATTCAGGCCGCGTCGTTCGCAAGCCCTGCCAGTACAGGCGATGGTGGTGGTTTCAACGAAGATTTCTTGTCGTCATCACCTGCCGACGCCGCCGTGCAATATGATTTCGTCCGTAATTGTACCATCGAAAATTGCACCTTCCGGCATCTCGGCGAAAACGGGCTTTGGCTCCGCAAATCGTGTGTGTCGAACATCATTGATCACTGCCTGTTCGAGGACATCGGAGCGAACGGTGTGATGATCGGCACGCACGACAACAACAATACGGCCAAGTGCAACTCGATGATCTTTTCGACCGTCACGCAAACAGGCAAAACGCTGTACGGTGCGGTCGGTATTTGGGTCGGTCTGACCGAAAACAGCACGATTGACCGTTGCGAAGTGTTTGACACACCATACACGGGCATTTCACTCGGCTGGGTCTGGAACGATTCGCCGACGGCCGCACGGGAAAACATGGTTCTCAACTGCCACTTGCACCATCACATGCAAATCCTTTCCGACGGCGGCGCGATTTACACGCTGGGACGGCAACCGGGTTCGCGACTGGCCTTCAACCGAATTCACGACATTCCGCTTAACGCCGGAAACGCCGAAAGTAACGGCATGTTCCTCGACGAAGGGACGACCGAATTCACGATTGATTACAACCTCATCACCGACACGGTACGGTCGCCGTTGCGATTCCACCAGGCGAAAAAGAATCTCGTCGAAAACAATTTTTTCCTGCTCGAAACGGACGAAACGCCGATGATTCGCTACAACTCAACACCGGAAGAAAACATTGAGTTGATCAACAACAACACCGTTCAGAAGTCCGAAAAGGAAAAACTCACACGCGATTTTCAGGAAACCGTGGGTGAGTTGTTTTATGACTACCGGACGTTGTAAGGCGGCCATTGCTATGAAAACGATCAAATCATTTTTGGAAAATGACGTGAAGCGGCAATCGTTCGGCAGCATCCGACACTTCGAACCACCCTACAACAGAAAGTCCAACCATGACACGCGACGAAGCCTGGGAACTATTGACACAATACAACGACGATCCGTTTCATCTTCACCACGCACAGGTGATGGAAGGGGTCATGGAATACTTTGCCCGCAAGGAAGGCTTCGGTGACGAGTCCGCATTTTGGGGGATCGTCGGCCTGTTACACGATCTCGATTTCGGGCGGTTTCCCGACGAGCATTGCGTGAAACAGCAGGAAATCATGCAGGAACACGGCATCGATTCCCGCATCATTCGGGCGACGGCGTCGCACGGTTGGGGAAACACCGGCTCGCAGTTTGAGCCGGAACATCACATGGAAAAAATTCTCTACGCGACCGACGAACTGACCGGTCTCATCGGCGCGGCGGCACTCATGCGACCTTCGAAAAGCGTGCAGGACATGGAAGTCAAGTCGGTCAAAAGCAAGTTCAAATCGCCGAGTTTTGCCGCCGGCTGTTCCCGTGAGGTCATCCAAAAAGGTGCCGACATGCTCGGGTGGACACTCGAACAACTCTTCGCCGAAACGCTCACCGCGATGAAAAACGTCGATGTCCTTCGTGGTGAAAAAAAATGACGCGTGAACGGTTACGCGTCGTGAACGGTTACAGATCGCGGCTTGAGCAGGTACAGCACCGCCGAGACGGTCAGTTCGGAAACAAGCGAAATCAACCGTGCGACGGCGGCGACGACAAGTCCGGCACTGCGCGGGTCAAGTCCGCCGGGCAATGCGGCCACTTGTGCGACGGTCTCAAAGTAACGTTGCAATAATTCGGTCAGCACCATTTCGCGAACGCCCAAACCGCCGGGGATCATCGAGAGAACACCGGCCACGGTCGAAAGTGCCGACGCTGCCACAAAACGCGGCAGGTGTTGTAGCAAGTTGCCGGTTGAAATACCAACACCGTTGACCGCCGCACAGAGGCTCAGTCCGAGAAACAGCCAGCCCACGCTCATCAACCCCCAGCCGCAGAGCAGCGTTTTCGCGTTAAAACGGTTGAGTGCCTGATTCATTTCGTCATCACCCTTGACCGCACCGGCGATTTTGACGATCTTGCGAAAAAAGAACGGCACGACCGGCAAACCCGAAACGGCCATCAGTCCCAGTGCGATGAGCACCAGCACGGTCTGCTCGCGGAAGAACACGAACAGCAGAATCGCCGAGATCATCGCACCGACGGCCATCATGGTCAGTGTTTCGAGGAACACGCCGGCAACGGCCACCGAGGTTTTTACCCGATCACTCCGCACCAAACCTGCGCGAATGGCCACGACCATTGCTTTGCCGGGTATGTATTTTCCGAGGTGCCCGATGTAATACGCGCGGAGTGATTCGTAAAACGTCGGCGTTTGCCCCAGCTTCCGCAAAATGATGTGCCAATAAATACCCGCCGGAAGGTAGCCGAGCAGATAACTGACCACGGCCAACAGAATCCAACCGGGCCGCAGTTGCCAGTGGTACTGCCGTAAATCGTTGCCTGATTTGACGATTTCGCGCACCACCCACGCAACGACCAACAGCACGATCAGCCATTTGATGACGGTAAATATCAATTTTTTGCGGGAAGGTGTCATGGGAAGTAACGTGGTAGTGCGTTCATGGACGATCTAAGAAATCGAACTTTTTCTTATTGTTGACTCTTCACTACAACATTTTCAACCGGACTTTGTGCCCGACGTTCCGCAATTTGCTGCTGAACCCAATCCGACGCGGTATGTGTTTTTTCGCGTCGCTGCTCGTGAGTCAACTCTTTGGCTTCTTCACAAAGAGATCTGCGGATTTGACGGATTTCATTGACAATTTCATCATTCATTTTCAAATTCTCCCAAAAGCATGGAGGGCGAAACGATACGGACAGGATCGTATCCCTCGACCAAATTGACGGCATTCACCAAGTCCATCGTCTTGAAATTGACAAAATGCTTGAAATTCCAACTGACAATCAGCTTGCAACCGCTGACTGTCGCATGGGCAATATGGAGCAGGTCGTAGTAATCATTGGGCGACAAAACACCGAAATCGGCATAACGATCCGCCAACGTCATCATGTTTTCATCCTTTCCTTCCCGCCTCCAAGAGAACGGGGACAAAACTGTGTTACTAACATTCAATATCCTGAATTAATTCACGATGTCATTTCCAGGATTGGAATAAAAACTTCAAAAATGGTACTTTACGGCAGACTCTTTGTCCCGAAGGGACAGTATCTCTATAACCCCCAGCGTAAGCCAAAAGTATCTACACAAGTATTTGGCCGGAAATTGGGGTTGTGGTGATTTACGGAATTATGGTAAAACAA
>Ga0082212_10010730_pt1 | contig 11698 bp, 8 predicted proteins | sample TergutNt197P3_FD_71548 | JGI IMG/M metagenome (GOLD analysis project Ga0082212, IMG submission 71548) | Neocapritermes taracua P3 segment gut microbial communities from Petit-Saut dam, French Guiana - Nt197 P3 | ecosystem: Host-associated > Arthropoda: Insects > Digestive system > Gut ... | reverse complement strand
AATTGATTTTCATTCATTTCTCCCAAGCCTTTGTACCGTTGCGTATGGATTTGACTCTCATTCCCACCACCATATTTATCAATAAATACCTGCCGTTGCTGTTCAGTCCAACAATACTCTTCTGCCTTTCCTTTTTTACATAAATACAAAGGCGGGGTAGCCAAGTAAACATATCCGTTTTCTATCAGCCCACGCATACGACGGAAGAAGAAAGTCAGAATGAGGGTGGCAATATGGCTTCCATCCACATCGGCATCAGTCATAATCACTACTTTATGATAACGAAGTTTGCTCATGTTCAATGCCTTTGGATCGTCTTCAGTGCCAATTGTTACGCCTGTTGCGCGAAAAATATTCTGTATTTCTTCACTGTCGAAAATCTTATGATCCATCGCCTTTTCCACATTCAGGATTTTACCGCGTAATGGCAAGATCGCCTGAAAGTTACGATCCCGTCCCTGTTTGGCTGTTCCTCCGGCCGAATCTCCCTCCACAAGGAACAATTCACATTCATCGGCATTTTTCGACGAACAATCGGCCAATTTACCGGGTAAGCCTCCTCCTGTCATCGCTGTTTTACGCTGTACCAATTCGCGCGCCTTGCGAGCAGCCTGCCTTGCCGTAGCGGCTAAAATAACCTTATCAACAATAATCTTGGCTTCTTTCGGATGCTCCTCCAAATAATTTCCCAATGCCTCTCCGACAGCCATATCGACTGCGCCCATCACTTCGTTATTTCCCAGTTTGGTCTTCGTTTGGCCCTCAAATTGCGGCTCCGCTACCTTAATGGAAATCACAGCGGTAAGGCCTTCGCGAAAGTCATCACCTTGAATTTCAACTTTCGCTTTTTCAAGCAATTTGGAATCTTCTGCATATTTCTTTAATGTACGCGTCAAGCCCCTGCGGAAACCCGCCAAATGAGTTCCTCCCTCAATCGTGTGGATATCATTTACATACGAAAAAACACTTTCATTGTAGGAAGTGTTGTATGTCATAGCAACTTCTACCGGAGTACCCTGTTTTTCGGTAACAATATGGATTACATCATGAATCAGTGATTCTTTTGCACGGTCAACATAACGCACAAATTCTTTCAATCCTTCTTCCGAATAAAAACGTTCGGATTTATACGTTCCGTCTTCTTTTTGTACACGTTTATCTGTCAACTTCAATTGAATGCCTGCATTCAGGAAAGACAATTCACGTAAACGGTTCGCCAATATCTCATACTTGAACTCTGTTACCGTAAAAATAGAACTGTCAGGTTTAAAAGTAATGATCGTTCCTGTAGAATCGCTTTTTCCAACCACCGTGACGTCAGCCAATGCTTTTCCAAGCGAATATTCCTGCATATACACTTTCCCGTCGCGATGTACTTCCGCTTTCAAATAAGAGGAAAGCGCATTCACACAAGATACGCCGACGCCATGCAAACCGCCTGATACTTTGTATGTTCCTTTGTCGAACTTGCCGCCGGCATGCAATACGGTCAATACAACTTCCAAAGCCGATTTACCTTCTTTTTCATGGTAATCGACCGGTATTCCTCGCCCGTCGTCAGTTACCACGATAGAGTTGTCTTCGTTGATAAACACCTCAATGTTGGAGCAAAAACCGGCCAATGCCTCGTCGATCGAGTTATCCACCACTTCATTCACCAAGTGATGAAGTCCTTTCTCCGCCGTATCCCCAATGTACATAGCCGGACGTTTGCGTACAGCCTCTAAACCTTCTAATACCTGAATATTCTTTGATGAATATTCTCCATTCGTCACATTCAATTCTTCGTTATTCATTCAATCTTTTTCTTATAAATTCAAGAAACATGCAAAATGACAATCATTCGCATCCCTTTTTAAAAAAGCAAACAAAGGTAGTGATTTTTTATGAATAAAAAAAAATCTTTCAATGCGTATTGTAGAGCGCCCCCCTTTTTTTTGATTCTCAGTGATACGCCTGTAACATGTTCCTGCGAAATATTTCCGAAGAATACTTTTCAAAATACCTTTTCCGTCCGTTTTGTCCCATCTGCCGTGCTTCAATCGGGTGTTGGAGCAGGTACAGCATTTGTTCCGCCAGCAGTTCCGTATCAATTTCTACGCTGTCGGGATGTTCTATTACCGGTATATGTAAACCTGTTTCGCCATCAAGGATCATTTCTTTCAGTCCGGTGGAAGTACTGCCAATAACCGGCAAGCCATGCATCATCATCTCGATAGCTACATAACTGCACTGTTCGTGAAACGAGGGCATGACGCCGATATCGGCGATAGCGTACAACTCATACAGTTCATTCCTGCCCAACAATCCTGTGAAAGTGACTTTTGTACAAACGTCTTTGACTTCCTGCATGTATATGTCATAATTACCGCTTCCGGCAATTATCAGACGACAATCAGGCATATTTTCCAATACATTACGAAAAGATTTAATCAAAAACGTAAGACCTTTTACCGGATGTAAGCGTCCTGAAAAGAGCAATAGATATTCGCATGAGGAAATACGCCATTTTTTGCGCAAAATATCTTTATTGTTTACCGGCACAGGTCTTATATCGTTTAATCCATTAGGAATTACAGTTATTTTTTTTGCGTCACATTGATACGCATTTTGCAACAAATTAAAGGTATGATGTGCCAAGCAAATGATTTTATCTACGGAATAAAGCAATTCTTTTTCTTTCAGAAAAAAATCTTTAACATATATGTCGTTTTCATTTGTTGGATCATCGGGTTGTGAAATAATCGTGCATAGCCGATCAACATTACCCGCTAAAGCTAAGATTGTATCAAGATAATGAACAGTCAATACTATTTTACAATTAAAAGCAATTCTTAGAGAATCCGCTAATGGTTTACAATCCAGATAATTCAAATGAAAAATCAAATCCGTTTTGTCTTCAATGTTTAATTGGAGAAGATATACAACATTACGGTAATATGTTTCTATTTGTTTTTGATATTTTACTATTGGTATAGGGAAATGCCAATAACGGATACTGTCGATTTCTTCTTTTTGAAATTGTGGTTTTTCGGAATTTAAGTTTACCACGCATACATTTACATTGCTATGACGCAAAGCATCTGTCAATTCGCGGATATAAGTTCCAATACCAAATATGGAAGCAGTGCTTAGTTTATTGAAAATGTACAGGTTCATAGTTATCAATGGTAAATATTACATAAGAAACATCCATAACATATCTGTTTGATTGAGAGCTGTCAATCGTAACATACCTTCACCGGCATATCCGTTAAGAAGTCCCATACTTGCAGGTGGTTTCCCCATATCAAGTTCCTGTATTTGTTGCAAAGAAATGTCTTTTTCACTCTGTGAAACACTTCCGAAATAATGTTTGCTTTGATACATACGTATGATGCTTCCTGTTGCCGAATCGCCCAAACGGTAAAAGCTTTGGATAATATCCGCTGATTGTTTACGGCATTGTTCCAAAAGATCGCTACAAATGTCAAAACCTGATATTTTTTTTAAATCATGTAGAAAGCAGTAGACATCGGAGAGTTCCGTGAAAGAAATATCGGGTAATGTATTTTTTATTCTTCCGGTAATGTATAATAGACATTCACGTGCCTGTGTAGACGACGTCTGTTTATACATTCGTGAAATCCAATACCTTCCATACCCTGCTAAACCATTGTACAAACTTAAATCAAGCCAAAGGTCGTACATGACTGCGCAATACATTTTTTGGTCAAAATCGTCAAAAATATCATCTTCTGCATCTAAAAAATTATTCTTGATAAAATAATCTATCCCTGTGCCAATACCCGCAATACCTTTTTCATAATCAGCCGGGCTGTTTATATGTATCTGCTCCTGAATTTTTCCTATCAAATCCAAAGCATAATCCTCAAACAATCTTTTGCCTGTATATCGTGCATAGAAAAAAAAGAACATGGCAATTCCCGTTTTTCCATGTATTAAACCAGGACAATCTACCAATGTGCCATTTAGTAAAAGCATGTTGGCGATTTGCCGCAATTGTTGATCTATATTTGTCATTATTCGATAGATGATTATTGCCTCGTAAGTATTTATTTAGGGGACTCTTTTACATGACAAAGATTGTTGCGACCGATAGCCATTTCATAATTCGTTGGCGAAGGGCACAACCATTGATATATACAATCACTGCATGGCGCCTGTTCGCGGATTCTAAACCATGACCTGTTTTCAATAAATTCCTTATATACTAATGAATACGGCGAATCATTAATGGTGCCCAAAGGCGATGCGTTTACATTGTCATATACGTTTCCATCAGGCATTACAGTTAATTTGCCAAAATTTCCGATATTGAGCGACTGTCGCATAAAAATCTCATTTTTAGATAATTCAATATGCTCTATTTCATCTTTATCAGTGAACACGCATGATTCAAAAAAACGGATGTTTTCTCCGTTATAGAGGGGGATCATCTGAATTTCCTGAGCGATCGACAACGATTCAAACAAATTTGAAAACACGACGTACTCATTTTCTGAAACAACAAAAGCAGTTATTGAAAAAGGCGCTGAAATATCCTGCAGCAATGCAACATCAAATACAGAATCAACCAAAACATTAAACTGAATATGTTCAGGCCAATTTATTGCTTTGAATTGCTTTATATTATCCAATAAATCCTGTATCATGATATGAATCGTACATTGGATTGAAAAATTGGAAATATCGACAAAAAATTGCTCGAAATCGGGATATAAAAAAAGATTGCCAATGATATTGATATTGCATAAAAAAGGATTCCTGCTGTTTTTTATAAATGACAGAATTCGAGAATTATCCAAAACTTTCCGGTCTTTTACAGGGAAAATATGTTGTTTGTAATATGCATTACTTCCATATTCGCTGCCGTTGATATAAAATGAGAGTTCGTGAAGATTTTGAAGAACCACGCCTCCTTTTCCTTGTATATGTTGCAGTTCGTAGTGTTTTTTTTTATCCTGTACCTTGAGTATCGGTTGCAGTGAGACGGGTTTGTTTTCAAATTCAACATTATAAGATAAATAGCCAGCCTCAATATTGTTCAACGACTGAACCCATTGGTTTATTTCTTCATTCCGAATTTCTTTATCTGTCAATTCGATTGAGTACAGATTCGATGTTTCCAATAGTTGCCGGCATTTTGCATCTATTACATTTGTTAGCGAAAACCGTACTTGTCTTTTATTTTTGGCGTTGTAAGCCAAACCGGCACTACCCGTCAACCACAAAAATGTATCTGCATATAGTGTTAACCAGTGTTTTTGCATGACTCTATAAAGTAAAATTTATTTCTTTTAAAACTTTCTCATGATAATGCGGATATTGGCGCAGATAATCAAAAACTTGCGCTGTATCTTTGTCAAATTCTTTTTGTGTACAGAAATTTTTGCAATGTGTGGATTTATTTCTTATATCCTCAATTTGGTAAATGCATTGAGGACATAATTTATTAGTTGCGCATACTGTGCATTGTCCGGCACATTTTGACAAATAAAGATTATATAATTCTGCAACCTTCTTACAGTCTAAATCCACAAAATCATCATGGATAAAACCAAATGCCAGGTCATGATCAATGCGCTCGCAAGGTAAAATTTTACCCACAGCAGACACAAATAACTTTTTCGCAAAAGGAAGGCATGTCCCTGTATAAACATCTTCACTATCCGGTTTTATCAGCAATAATTGATTGTAATCAAAAAAAACATTTCCACTCAAATGATATATATATCTTGACAGTTTATAGCCATTAGGCATTTCAAAGAAATAAGAAGTTTCTAATGCTTCACAGTTCGGCGATTTATAAAGACTTTGTGCTTTGCTTTGATACATTTTTAAGAATTCCGGCTTCTTATCTTCAGAAACTCCGGCAGTCCCCAACGCAACAATTTTTGAATCCTTATCAAAATACGATTTGAAAAAATCATAGATAGGCTCAACATCATTCCTGTTATGAAGCACTGAAATAAAATTGACGTAATGATCAAAGTATTCCGGATGTGTATGCTGAAGTAATTTTACGTTGCGATAAACTTGATCAAACGAATTTTTGCCGGAATGATCTACACGGTAACCTTGTGATTTTTTATCGCCATCAAGACTGATTAAGAGATTAAAGTTTTTTTCTGCCAAAAAATCCATATATTTATCTAACAATAATCCGTTTGTTGTCATTGAATAATGAAATTTTCTTCCGGGAAAACTTAATTGCTCTACATAACCAATTATTTCTTTTATCAACGGCATATTCATTAATGGTTCACCTCCATAAAAACTAACTGCCATGTCAATAACGGTATCCAATACAGTATGATCTCTCCAAATCCTCTGTAGATATTCAATCATTAATTGAACTTTTTCAAAACTTAGATTTCTGTTTTGCCTGATATCGTTTCCTTGGTATAAATCGGAAAGTCCACAATACCTGCAATGCAAATTACATTTTTCCGTTACTTCAAAAACAATTTGTTTCAGGTTAATCAAATTGTTTCGGATGATTTTCTCATCAATTTGCGCCATCTTTTTTGTCATATAGCCATCTTTTACTTGAATTTTACAATCATCAACACCGGATTATCTTCTGTGTCGAGCGTAGCCGTTAATTTTTCCAACTCCCCTTTTAGTTGTTTTTTATCAAAAGCGGTCTTTAGTCCTGGTGTTTGTATCAATGATGCAGCCATATTTTGAGAAATTTCAGGATATACAAACGGCACCCACCATGTATCTGAAGGATAATCATCATTTACAAAAGAAACCCGGCTTGTCTCTCCGGTTTCAAATTCATATATAAATTCTGTGTTAGGATAACTTTGGTTATTTTTCGCTGCCTCAAAGTCTAACGTGATTTTAGCTAAATATACAAATTTGTCGGTTGCCAATTGGTGCGTCAACACTGTTCTTGGTTCGGACGAATGAACCGATGGCTTGCGAATAATCAGCGGCGTCAATTCCTTGTTTTTGTCGAGCCGGTAGATTGTGTCGGAAGAAAAATCGGCAATCAAAAGATTTTGTCCATAATATCTGTTATTGGGAGCATTAATCGAAAGAGAGCTAGTTGCTGTCTGTCCATTTATCTCAACTGCCATACTTGCTCTGTTATAATATCTTACGGGCAAAGAAATATCCAAAGCGGAAACGATGCTACCATCTTTCTTCGACATAAACATATAAGGTTCTTTATTGTATGTAGTATGATCAAACCAATTTGATTCATCGTAAACAAGAAAAGCGCCATCATCAAAATTGTATGCGTTAAGTCGTGAATAATCTTCCGAATATTTCAATATTCGCTTGTATTCACCTGTCAGCGTATAAACCAGTATCCTGCGTGTCTGGCTATCAAAAATAAATATCTCTTCGTTTTTTTCGTCAAATATGACATTCGCCGTAAATACATATTCTTTATCCCCTTGCCCTCTATGGTTGAAGTGTGTTATTACCTTGCCGTTCCGGTCGAAAATGAATATATCACCCAGCCTTGGCTCCCATACAACAACATACTTGTCAGAAAGATATGCCAATTGACAAACGCCGCTTAATAAAATATCATCGGTAGTTTCCAACGGAACATATTCTATATCAGCAACATTTTGGAGGATTACCTCTTTTTCAGGATGATTTTTCGAAATATCAATTACGTGTAAATCGCCCTGTTTTATTGTTTTTTGGTTGCCATAATGACATCCAAACAAAATTGTAGAAAGAAATAAAAAAGTTTTTAGTTTCATCGAAGTGTTATTGAATTATAAGCAACAAAATTAAAACATATCAACTGAATTAGCAAATCAGTTGTTCAGTATTTTAAAAGAGGGCGTCTCAATAGTCAATCTTGAAACACCCTCTTTTTTACACTAAATACAAGGACTTAAGGGAAATTTTTAAAAATAATTTATATTTCTAAAAATATTAAGTTTCCTTATATTAATAACCTTTAGGCACTGACCAACAGAGATGTCCAAATAAATTCAACCTTTATTCTCTATTCCGTCTAATTGTGCCATCCACTCTTCATAAGGGACTGCATTATCGTCCATAACCGCTGTTCCCCCCATACAGAGACACATTATGCAAATACATGGGCATAGCGCCCCTCCCTTAACAGCATTCATCTGCTTTCCTTCCAACTCAGCCTTGTTAAGTTGGGTCAATTTTAACTTCGAAATCTTTTTCATTTGATTATGAATTAGATTAAACACTATTGAAACTACCATCAGAAACTTCATAAATTTTTTGAATCGGTTTCACATATAAGACTGTTTAAGGTAAAAAAATGGGTACAGGCAAATGTTTTTTTTTTCAAATATTTTTAAGCGACTTCCGTAACTTTGTTTTCGCCCGTTTGATTTGTGTGTGAACTGTACCAATAGTGACGTAAAATTTCTCAGCGCTTCAGGGGAGCGAATAATGGCAAAGGTTAGGACGATCCAAAAGTATTTCATAATTAGAAGGAGATGGACATAACCATTGGTAAATACAATTGTTACACGGATATTGATCACGGATGCGAAGCCAAGATATCCCTTCGTTCATCTCTTTATAAATTATTTCATGAATTGTATGGATGGCAATATTCCCTATTGCAGGATAATGAACATTGGCATATACATCACCATTAGACAAAATTGTGATTTTCCCAAAATCAAATGTGTTTAAAGTCTGATGGGCAAATATTTCTGAAACACTTAAAGGTGATGACAAAATATCTTCTACTGTAAAAAACACATTTTTCCTGAAAAACTCATCATTTTGGTTGTTATATTCCGGCAAATAATGATAAAATTGAATGTCATATTTGGCAATAATATTTTTAGACAGTTCAATATCATATTCAGAAGCTACTTTAAAAATAAATTCAACGTTTTCTTTTTGATTCGATATGATATTCCATGAATTATTCCATAATTGGCCGTTCAAAGGAAATGTAATTATTAGTTTTATAAAAAAATGGTTATTGAAAAAAAACAAATAATCTCCAATTTGATTATAATCAAGTAAAAAATTCTTATCGACTTGCAATAAATTGATTGTTGCTATAAGGTCTTTTATGTGCGAATATTCTCCGATATTACCAGTTAATTGGATATTTCCTACATTACTTATTTCTATTTCGTCTATTACGGATGCCAGTGATGCAAAAGAAAGATTATTTGTTTTATTATCCACATTTATAGTAACCTCATGCAAATATTCCATAATATTTTCTCCTGCAGATATATCTACTTCTTTTTTTAAACGAGAAATGTTATTCTGTAAATTAAGAGACGGTATGAATTGAACGGGTTTTGTAGATGACAAAGTAACATCAATGGCATCACCCATAAATTTAAGCCTTAATTCTGAAATAAAATCATATATTTCTTTATTCATTAGCTTTGCCTTACCTAAAAAAGCAACTCCGCAATTTTCTTTGTCTAAAATTTCATTCACAATTGATTTACAATCATGAGAATGTACATGTATTATTGATGTATCTAATGTATTGTATAACATCATTCCATTATTATTAGACATTACAAACACATAAGGTTCTATGGTAATCCAATAATCTTTGTTAACGTCAATTTTTGTATCTATTAATGTTGCCATATTAAGAAAGTATTAAATAATAAAAACTTTATCTAAGATTCGATAATATTCGGTTGGACAATCTTCGAAAAAGGAAAGTACACTTGATAAATAAATATTAAACTGTTCTGCATTTGCATAACTGCTGCATTCAATTTTTTTCTTCACAAATGACATATTAAATAAACATTGTGTACATGACTTGTAAAAATAGCAATTCTTACATTGCTTAATTATATGTGAATAAAACGATGAATATTGTTTTGCGATTTTCTGAACATTAATAATTTCATCAATTTTCCCTAGATGATATTGTTGCCCAATTCTTTCGCAAGGCAATAGTTTGCCGTAAACTGTCACAAAAATTCTTCTTGAAAAAGGAATACAAGTCCCCGTTGGGAAATATGTTTTTTCCCAACGGGGTTTAAAAAAATCATTGTAATTTTTGAAAGTCCAATTACAATATTGATGGATAAATGTAGTAATATTCTTGTATAGTGGAATTTCCATGAATAGTTCTTTTGCAATTCCAATAGCGTCCTGGGCTTCTTTTAAACTATCTTCACTTGTCTTATGTATCTTATTGAATAAGTGTTTTTTATTGAGACGTATTCCATTTGTATTAATCTCCCCTATTAGAGGAATTTTATTGTATCTTTCTCTGAAAAAACAATAAATGTTTTCTATTGAATTTTTATCATGCAAAACAGCATTAAAATTAACTTTCTGACTAAAATAATTCGGATAATTGTTTTTAATCATATTGATATTGTTAAATACTTGATCAAAGGTTGATTTCCCTGCTTTGTCGCATCTATATTCATTTTGATATTTATCTCCATCGAGACTTATTAACAATTTAAAGTTATTTTCGACAATGAAGTCAATATATCTATTTAATAACAATCCATTTGTTGTCATTGAATAGATGAATTTTAAATGTTTATGATTCTGTTTTTTTATAAATGCCACAACATCAGAAATAAAGTCAAAATTCAATAATGGTTCTCCGCCATAAAAGCCTATATCAATTATTGGTTGATATGTTTTATTATATTTTGATGATTGTAATTTGATAATATTAATTAAAAATGATTGAATATCTTTAAATTTCAAATACTTATTTGAGCGACGATCATAATTCTCATACATTTCACCATAACTGCAATATTTGCAGTTTAAATTACATGAATCAGTAATTTCAAATGTAATTTGTCGTATGTTATGTATTTGTGCATGTACTATATTTGGACTCATTTTTGGTAATAAAGTTTTTTCATTACTATGTTCCTTAGAAAACCAGCCATGCATTCTTAAATACTCATATTTACTTTTATAGTAAAAAATCTCTTGTTCATTTGCTGTTTCAATTCGACATGCTGATTTTCCCAAACAGATTTTAGCCAATAATGGTTGTATCAAAATAGTCGTATTGAGGTTAAAATCATATAAATAATTATTTTTACCTTTCGTTTTAAACAAGATGCTTGCATTCATGAATTATTTCGTTTTTATTAAAACCAATAGAGGATTATCATCATTCCTTAATTTTTCAGTAAATTGTTTAAGTGAATTTTGTCGTTCTTTGGTAACTTTTGAAAAGTCAATATCATGCAAAAAATCCATTGATTCTATATAGCCTATCAAATAGTTATTGGTCCAACAAATAGGAAAAATGTTAAACCCACCATCCAAATCATTGTTTATTGCTTTTTCTTCAGGTAATTGAAAAAATCTGTGTTCTGATTTGTCAAAATAACTCCAATGGCTTTTATTAATACCTCTGCAATTACAGGCATATCGAATAAACATACCCAAAGGTGTTTCAATAAATTTATTGATACGCATATTATGTGAAGATTCAAAAGCGACCTGTTCAAAGGTTAATTCAGGGTTAATTTTATGAATACCCTTATTCAGACAGCCATAAGCGATATAGTCATTCTGATTTGTAAAAGAATACAAAGAATCGTTTAATGCCTCAATAAAAGCTAATGAACCTTCCGGACGTTGGTAAAAAATCGCAAAATGACTGCCAATGAGATTGTTGCCATTCCTTTGTAGACGAGCAATATGTTTATTAATGACTACACCATTGGTGTCAATTATGCATATATTGTATTTTATT
>Ga0082212_10010729_pt1 | contig 11699 bp, 10 predicted proteins | sample TergutNt197P3_FD_71548 | JGI IMG/M metagenome (GOLD analysis project Ga0082212, IMG submission 71548) | Neocapritermes taracua P3 segment gut microbial communities from Petit-Saut dam, French Guiana - Nt197 P3 | ecosystem: Host-associated > Arthropoda: Insects > Digestive system > Gut ... | reverse complement strand
CGGCCGCAATGCTCCGCCCCGGCTCCAAAACCACGCAGGGCAGGGGGTAATCCAATTCACGGGCCGCGTTTTGCACCGCCTGGGCCGTCGCCCTGACAATGGTTTCAATATCCCGCGGGTCGTCCTCGGGGGTGTATTGGATGCCAAAGCCGCCGCCCAGATTGAGCTCTTTCATTTCAATGCCGCACTCTTTCCGGGCTTCGGCCATAAATCCCATCAGCACCGACACGGCCAGGTCAAATGGCCCCTGGTCAAAAATTTGCGACCCGATATGGCAGTGTACGCCGATAAGGGATACGTTTTTACAGGCCAGCACGTTACGGATCATGGAAAGCGCCTCTCCTGTTTCGATCGCCACTCCGAATTTGCTTGTAATCTGGCCGGTTTGGACATGGCTGTGGGTATTGGCCTTGACCCCCGGCCTGAGCCGCACGGAGACTGGCTGGATCCTGCCGGTTTCCCCCGCCAGCCGGTCAAGTCGCCCCAGCTCCTCCGGGTTATCCAGAACGATGCAATGGACGCCCGCCCCGGCGGCATAGCGCAATTCCGCCTCTGTCTTATTATTCCCGTGGAAATAAAGGGAAGAGGCCGGCATCCCGCCTTTCAGTGCGGTATACAGCTCGCCGCCCGATACCACATCGGCCCCAACATTTTCCTCATGGCACAGCTTGTACATATAAGCAAACGACAGCGCCTTGGAGGCGTAGGCGATACGAAACTCGCCCGGGTAGCAGGCTTTCATGCTCCCGGTATAGGCCCGGCAGTTTTTGCGTATCTCCGCCTCGTCCATGATATAACAGGGCGTGCCGAATTCTTTGGCGATTTCCGTCACATCGGCCCCGCCGATGGCCAGGCGGCCTTTTTCATTTACGCCCAGACACTCCGTATAAAATTGCATTCAACACCGCATCCTTTCCCGTTCCCTTTTCGCTCGACAGCGGCAGCAGCGCCACCGAGGGGTCGAGCACCAGCGTTTCCCGTATGGTTTCCAGCGAGGCTTCCGCCTGTGAGGCTTTGATCTTGTCGGCTTTGTTGGCGATAACCATCCACGGCAGGCAGGTCTGCTGGAAATACGCCGCCATAGTCTTGTCCAGCTCGGTGGGCTTATGGCGGATATCGACAATCATCACACCCAGCGCAATCTGTGAAAAATCCTGAAAATACGCCTCGATCAGCTTGGCCCAGCGGTCTTTCTCAGCCTTGGATACCTTGGCGTAGCCGTACCCCGGCAAATCGACAAGGTAAAAGCGGCCGTCCATCAAAAAATAGTTGACATGGGCCGTCTTCCCCGGCGTGTTGCCCACTTTGGCAAGGTTTTTGCGCCCTGTGAGCCTATTGATGACCGAACTCTTGCCCACGTTGGAGCGTCCGGCGAAAACCGCCGCCGGGCGCCCGTCGCGGATAAACTGGTCTTTCCGCGCCGCCGACAGGATGAATGTCGCGTCCATAAAAATAACCCCTTGCGGGGGCGCGCCGCGCGCCCTACAGAATCGTTTCCTTGAGTACCGTCTCGATATTGTCGGCCAGGATAAAGGTCAGCGCCCCGCGCACCGCCGGGTCTATGTCCTCGAGGTTCCGCTCGTTTTCGGCCGGGATAATCACGGTGTGTATCCCGGCGCGGAACGCCGCCATCGTCTTTTCCTTCAGCCCGCCGACCGGCAGGACGCGGCCCCTCAGCGTGATCTCCCCCGTCATCGCCGCGTCGCGCCGGGCCGGCCTTCCGGTCAGCGCCGACAGCATGGCCACCGTCATCGTGACGCCGGCCGACGGCCCGTCTTTGGGGATGGCCCCCTCCGGGCAGTGGATGTGGATGTCCCGGTTCTTATAGAAATCCTTATCGACGCCCCATTCGTCCGGCAAGCCGCGCAGACAGGTGAACGCCGCCTTGGCCGACTCCTTCATAATGTCGCCCAGATTGCCGGTCAGTTCGATCTTCCCGCTCCCCTCGGAGACGCCCGCCTCCACTTCCAGCACCTCGCCGCCGACCGGCGTCCAGGCCAGCCCGCGGGCCAGCCCGACCTCCGGCTGCCCCGGCGGGCGCTCCGGGCGGTATTTGCGCACGCCCAAAAACTCGGAAACATTTTGGGCCGTAAGGATCATTTTTTGCTCGCCGCCTTCGGCGAAACGCATCGCCGTTTTGCGGCATACGGCGGCGATCTTCCGCTCCAGAATGCGCACCCCCGCCTCCCGGGTATACCCCGCGATCATGTCGCGCAGGCCCCCGGCGGAAAACGCCAGCATCCCTTTGGTCACGCCGTGCTTTCCCATCTGTTTGGGGATCAGATGGCTTTTGGCGATACGGAGTTTTTCCTCGTCGGTATAGCTGGAGAGTTCGATGACCTCCATCCGGTCCAGCAGCGGGCGGGGCACGGTTGACGTCGTGTTGGCGGTCGTGATAAACAGGACCTCCGATAAGTCGAACGGGATCTCCAGGTAGTGGTCGCGGAACGCGGCGTTCTGCTCGGGGTCAAGAACCTCGAGCAGCGCGGCGGACGGGTCCCCCCGGCTGTCGGCGCCCAGCTTGTCCACCTCGTCCAGCAGGATCAGCGCGTTGTTGCTGCCCGCCTGCCGCACGGCGTTGATGATCCGCCCCGGCATCGCGCCGATGTAGGTCTTGCGGTGGCCCCGTATATCGGCCTCGTCGCGCACGCCGCCCAGCGAGAGCCGCGCCAGCTTCCGTCCCATCGCCCGCGCCATCGAAACGGCGACCGAGGTCTTGCCGACGCCCGGCGGCCCGACAAGGCAGAGGATCTGCCCTTTCAGCCCCGGCGCGAGTTTCTTCACGGCCAGATATTCCAAAATCCGTTCCTTGACCTTGTCCAGCCCGTAATGGTCTTTATCCAGAATTTTCCGCGCGGCCCTGACGTCAAGGCGGTCCTTCGTCGCCGTATTCCACGGCAGCGACAGGCAGGTGTCCAGATAGGTGCGGATCAGCGCCGCCTCGTGCGATTCATGCGGCTGCCGGGAGAGGCGCGCGGCCTCTTTTTTCAGCTTTTCCGCCGTCTCCTCCGGCAGTTTCAACGCGCCGATCCGGGCCTCGTAGGCTTCCGCCTCGTCCTCCCCGCCGTCGCCCAGTTCGCTTTTAATCGCCTTGAGCTGTTCGCGCAGGTAATAGTCCTTCTGGTTTTTCATCAGGCGGTCCCGCAGCCGGTCGTGCAGATCACTCTCGATCGAGAGGATCTCCACCTCATGGGAGAGGATGGCGTAAAGCCGTTCCAGCCGTTTGGCGGGATGCGCCGCCTCCAGCACCGACTGCTTTTCCGGCGGCTTGACCGGAATATGCTGGGTGATATAATCGGCCAGATACCCGGCGCTCTCGGCGGCCTGTACGTTGATAAGCACCTCCGGCGAAAGGCGGGGCATCAGCGCGCTGTAATCCTCAAACCGGTTCTTGACCTCCCGGATCAGCGCCTCAAGTTTCAGGGAAGAGCGCTTCGGCTCTTTCAGCGGCTCCACCTCGGCCAGCGGAAAAGGCTCCTCCTCGATGACGGCTTTCAGCGCCGCCCTCTGCCGGCCCTCCACCAGCACGCGGATGTTATCGCCCGGCAGCCGGATGATCTGCCGCAGGACGGAGACGGTGCCGACCCGGTAGACGTCGTTCCGCCCCGGGTCATTGTGGCGCATATCCCTCTGCGCCACCAGAAACACCGACTGGTCGCCGCGGAGCGCCTCTTCCAGCGCCCGCACCGATTTCTGGCGGCCTATATCAAAGTGGATATACATTTCCGGGAAGACTGTCAGCCCGCGGAGGGCGATCATCGGCAAGCGCATCACAGATGTCTCCGGTTCTATGAGATTTTTTTACTCTTCGGTTTGACCGAGGCGGCGCTGACCGGCATGGCCCGCGCCTGTATGTCGGGGTTGCGGGTCAGTTCCGGCTCGAGTTTATCCTTGATGGTTTCCCGGGTGATAACGGCCCGCTCGATCGACGGGTCCATCGGGATCGAGTACATGATGTTGGTCATCACCGACTCGATGACGGCCCGCAGGCCGCGCGCGCCGATCCCGCGCTCATACGCCAGATCGGCCACCTCGCTCAAAGCCTCGGCCTCAAACTCCAGTTCCACGTTGTCCATCTCAAAGAGTTTCTGATACTGCTTGACCAGGGAGTTCTTCGGCTCGGTGAGGATCGACACCAGCTCCTCCCGGGTCAACTGGCCCAGCGGGGCGATGATCGGCAGCCGGCCGACCAGTTCGGGGATGATGCCGTATTTGAGCAGGTCGTGCGGCGTCACCTCCCGCAGGACGGCGGTGAGGTCTTTTTGCTTCTTGCTCTCCACCAGCCCGGAGAAGCCCATCGTGCGCTTGCCCATCCGGTTTTCCACAATCGTTTCGATGCCGTCGAACGCGCCGCCGCAGATGAAGAGGATATTGGCCGTGTTGATCTGGATGAAATCCTGATGCGGGTGCTTCCGCCCGCCGGTCGGCGGCACATTGGCGATGGTGCCTTCCAGGATTTTCAGCAGCGCCTGCTGGACGCCCTCGCCCGACACGTCGCGGGTGATCGAGACATTCTCGCTCTTTCTGGCGATCTTGTCCATCTCGTCGATATAGATGATGCCGCGCTCGGCCCGCTCGATGTCGTGATCGGCGGCCTGGATCAGGCGGAGCAGGATGTTCTCCACGTCCTCGCCCACATACCCCGCCTCGGTCAGCGTCGTGGCGTCGGCGATGGCGAACGGCACGTTGAGGATCTTCGCCAGCGTCGCGGCGAAATACGTCTTGCCGCAGCCGGTGGGGCCGAGCATTAAGATATTGCTCTTTTGCAGTTCCACATCGTCGTCGTTGTCGGCGCAGAAGATGCGTTTATAGTGGTTGTACACGGCGACCGACAGCGCGATCTTGGCCTCCTCCTGCCCCACGATGTATTCGTCGAGCAGGGCGCGTATCTCATGGGGGCGCTTCAGCGTGTCGGTCTGCGTGATGACCGGGGTGCGGTTGTAGTCCACCCCGTCGTCGAGGATGGTCAGGCAGAGCTGCACGCATTCGTTGCAGATACAGGCGCTCGGCCCCGCGATCAGCCGGCGCACCTGGTCCTGATGTTTGCCGCAGAAATTGCAGCGGACATGCCTGCGGTCGTCTCTTGGCATAACGATTCCTTTCTGTAGGAGCGGCCATGGGCCGTCCGTAAATAATTCGGCCGTCCGTTTTCACGGACGCGCAGCGCGCGCCCCTACGGTTTCCCCGGCAGATTGACCCGTTTGTCATACACCTTGTCGATCAGCCCGTAGGCCAGCGCCTCTTCGGCGGTCAGGTAGCGGTCGCGTTCGGTGTCCTCGGCGATCCGCTCCACCGTCTGCCCGGTGAGCGACGCGAGCATTTGATTCAATTTGGCTTTGGTGCGGATGATGTGGTCGGAGTGTATCTTGATGTCGGTCGCCTGCCCTTTCAGCCCGCCGTACAGCGACGGCTGGTGGATCAGCATCTCGGAGTTGGGCAGCGCGTAGCGTTTGCCTTTGGCTCCCGCCGCCAGCAGCAGCGCGCCCATCGACGCCGCCATGCCGACGCAGATGGTCGATACGTCGGCGGTGATATAGTTCATCGTGTCGTAGATGGCAAGCCCCGATGTGATCGAGCCGCCCGGCGAATTGATATAGAAGCTGATGTCTTTGTCCGGGTCTTCCGCCTCAAGGAAGAGAAGCTGCGCCACGACCAGCGAAGCCGTGACGTCGTTGACCTCTTCGCCCAGGAATACGATCCGGTCTTTTAGCAGCCGGGAATAGATGTCGTAGGAGCGCTCCCCCCGGTTGGTCTGCTCGATGACCATTGGCACCAAACTCATTGCTCTGCCTCCTCTGATTTTTTCGCCGCTTTCGGCGCGGCTTTCTTCTTCGGCGCGGCCTTCTTCGGCGCCGCTTTCTTCGGTTCTTCTTTCGGCTCTTCCGGTTCCTCCGGCGTATCCAGCCTCACCGCCGTTTCGGTAATCAGCTTCGACGCTTTCAGCGCCAGCATATCGCGCGTCAGGCTCTTCTCGGGGACCGACTGCCGCACCTCGGCCTCCTCCATACGGTACATCTCCGCCAGGCGCTTATACTCCGCGTCCAGTTCGCCCTCGTCCAGCGACAGGTTTTCCAGTTTGGCGATCTTGTCAAAGATCAGGCCGCATTTGGCGTGGTTTTCCGCCTGCGGGCGGAACTGCTCGGCCATCATCGGCCCGTCCGTCCCGACGGCCTGCATATAGTGCTGCATATTCATCCCGCGCTGCCGCAGGCCATAGGCGAAGTCGTTGACAATGTCCTCAAGGTGCTTTTGGATGATCGCTTCGGGAATATCCCCCCGGAGGGTGGGGACGATTTTTTGCAGCAGGGCGTTCTCAAACGCGCTTTGCGACTCCTGCTCCCTGGCGTTGCGTATACGCTCGCGCACCGATCCCCTATACTCTTCCATCGTGTCAAATTCGGAGATGTCTTTGGCGAACTCGTCGTCGGCCTCGGGCAGGATCTTCTCCTTGACCTCATGGATCTTACACCGGAAGATCACCGGTTTGCCGGCCAGATGCTCCGCGTGGTAGTCCTCCGGGAAGCTGACCGCCACTTCCGGCTCTTCGCCCGCCTTCACGCCGGCCAGTTTCTCCTCAAAGCCGGGGATAAACCGCCCGGACCCCAGTTCCAGCGTCTGCTTCTCGCCCTTGCCGCCCTCAAACGGCGTCCCGTCCAGGAACCCCTCGTAATCGAGCAGGACGGTGTCGCCCATCGCCGCCGCCCGCTCCACCGTCACAAGGCTGGCGTTGCGTTCGCGCAGGCGCGCCACTTCGGCTTCGATCTCCCCGTCCGCCACTTCCGCCGGCGGGGCGTAAGCCGCGAGGCCCTTATACTGCCCGATTTCAATCTCGGGATATACATGTACCCGCGCGGCGAAGGTATAGCCCTCCGCGCCGATGCTCTCCACCTCGACGTCGGGCCGCTCGACCGGCTCCAGCCCTTCCTTTTCCACCGCCGCGTCATAAGCCTCCTGCCACGTGTCGTTGACGGCGTCCTGATAAAAGACGCCCGGCCCGTACATCGACTCGATGATCTTGCGGGGGGCTTTGCCTTTGCGGAACCCCGGCACGCTCATCCTGGCGGCGTTCCGGCGGAACGCCTTATCGACCGCGGCCGAAAACGTCTCCGCGTCCACCTCGATCATCATCTCCACGAGGCTTTTTTCTTTCTTTTCCAAACTTTTAACCGTCATTTGCAGCGCACAACCCTTTCCAGTCCATATCTCTGTTTTGCGACCATTTAGGAACCGCCAGCGGCTAGTATATCACGCCAAAGAAAAAGACGCAAGTAAATCGCGTCTTTTTTGTGGGAAATCCTCCGCGTCTTGCGGACGGCGCGTCCGGCGGCCGCGCCCTACGGGTTGATATTGTTAAAGGTAACAATCGCTTCCTGGCGCGTATAAATCCCCTTGGGGTTGAACCTGCCGTCCGAGCCGTTCATAATCCCGTTGGCCCGCACAAAGTCGATGCCGACGTGCGCCCACCCGTCGGCGAGGTGCATATCGCTGAATCCCGAGGGCGGGGGGTTGTCCGTATCCGCGCCAATTACCTTGCAGGTGTTCAGTATCATCGTAGCCGCCTGTTGGCGGGTAAACTGCCCGCCCGGGTCGAAGCGGTTATTCCCGACGCCGCTGGTGATGCCCAAGGCCGCCGCCGCCAGTATGTCGGAGTTGGTCACGTCGGTAAAGGCGTTGGGGTCGCGGGATTTCCCCTGCTCCGCCAGTACCGCGTCTATGCTCTTCCCCGTGGCGACCTCCACCCACTTGACCGCCATCCGGCAGAACTCGGCGCGGGTTATGACGTTGGTGTAACTGCCCTGTATGTTCTCCGGCACAAAGCCCTTCTCAACCGCGCTTTTGAGGCCGTCCCGCGCCCAACTGTCGGCGCTGTCGAAAGGGCCGGGGACTTTCATGCCGTCCAGCATCTTCAGCGGGGCGGGGCTTCCGCCTATGGGCAGAGTCCTGCTTTGGGCCATATCTCCCCAAACCCAAAGGCTGCCGTCTGTCTTGACAGCCATGGAGTCTCCCCTGTCCGAAGCGGCTTGAACCACCCCGTCCATCACCTTGATGGGGACGCTGCTGTAGCGATTTTCTGTTGTGAAAGGGTCGTACGGAAAAACAACGCCGCCGCCGAGGGCGTTCCCGGTATTTTCACCCCAAGCCCACAGGCTGCCGTCTGTTTTAACGGCCATCGTACGGGAGTTGCCGGCCGAGACGTCGGCGACGCCGTCCATGATTTTCACGGGATAAGGGACCATCAGCGTATCTAAATCGTTGCCGTCGAATGTGCCGTCGCCAATCAGCCCGTAATTGTTATTTCCCCATCCCCAAAGGCTGCCGTCTGTTTTGATCGCCATTGTATAGTTGTGGCCCGCGGAGACTTTGACAACCCCGTCCATGATTTTAATGGGGGTAGGATAAAACGCTTCCGGTTGCAGCCGCTCCCATTCTTCTCCCAGATACGGGCCGATGCCGAGCGCTTCCCGAAAATTCCCGCCCCATCCCCAAAGGCTTCCGTCCTTTTTGATGACCATCACATGGCTTGTACCCATCGAAACGTCTGTAACGCCGTCCATGATTTTCACAGGGTCCATTTGGTTATAATGATTTATGACTTTATTTTGGCCGTTGCCGAATATAGAGTTATCAGTGATGCCGCCCCGCACCCAAAGGCTGCCGTCTGTTTTGAGGATCATCATTGTGGCGGCAAGACGCATGAGACGGTTGCCGTAGCTTATCGAAACCTTGGCTACATTGTCCATTACCTTGATGGGTACATTGGGTCCCCCGTTCCGCCCGTCAATGCCGGTCGTCCAAAGACTGCCGTCTTTTTTGAGGATCGCCGCGGAATGCTGCCCCGCCGAAACGGACGCCACATCATCCATCGCCTTATAGGGAGCGTCGGTATACGGATTCGGGTAGAACGGGCTTACGGCCTCGTTCGCGCCCCATGCCCAAAGGCTGCCATCCTCCTTGACCGCCAGCATGTACATATAGTCCGCCGCGATCGCGCTGTTTGTTTCGCCCTGCGCCAGCGCGGGCGGCGCGAACGCCGGGATGGACGCGGCGGCAAGGACAAGGGTGAGCGCAAGGGATACGATCCGCTTTTTCATCTTTCACAGCCCCTTTAGCATAGAACGGTCCATCTTATCCATTTTACCGGAATCAACTCTGGTTGTCAAGGGTTTCCACCGCTTTTTTAGAATCTTTGTTTGCATTGTCCATCCATGTTACGATTCGATATAATGCCCTCTGCAAGCAATAATCAAAAGGTTTTTATCTTTGTCAAAATTATATATCAGCCGGTTTGCATGGTCGATTCTCCGGCTCCACGCTTTACGGTATTTCAAAGGCTCCGGTTTGCCGATTCCTTTTGACAGGCCGTTCCGCTCAATGTCTTTTACCAATTCGTTGATTCGTTTGAGCGTTTTTCTATCCTCTGTCTGCCATGACAGATAATCGTCCCAAGCCTTATCAGCCCACAGTTTATTCATCGTCAGCCTCAATAAGCTCGTGAGCTTTCCCCTCTCCCCTCTCAAGCTGTTCCATAGCGCGGTCAATCATGGAGAGATACGCGGCGTTCTTCGCGGCTTTTGTCAATGCGTTGTATTCGGCAAGGCTCAGCAAAACAACATTTTTTTCGTCCTTGCGGGTAACGATGACCGTTTCGTTGCCGTCTGTCACCTTGTCGCAATAATCTTTCAGTCTGTTGCGTATGGTGGAATAATTTACCGCTAACATATCCATCAACCTCTTTCCATTTTGTACACTTTATTGTACAATATATTGTGCCTATTTGTCAAGTGTTTATTTGTCAAACCCGCGCCGGCGCGAAGCCCAGATGGTCCGCCGAGATCAGGCGGTATTCGATCCCCCGGTACGCCCCCTCGATGGCGCGGCTGCGGGCGTGGCCGTGCAGATGCCCGAAATAGCAGCGTTTCACGCCGTATTCCGTCATCACGCCGACCAAGGGGTCGCAGCGGTAGCCCTCGTACAGCGGCGGGTAGTGCAGGAACACCGCCGGCTCGCCGCCCAGGGCGCGGCCCGCCTCCAGCGACGCGCGGAGCCGCAGCGTCTCGCGGTTGAGCAGCTTGGCGTCGTGACTCGTGTCAAGCGCCATGCGCGGCCCGCGGTCAGGCTTGGAAAATGAACTTTCCCGCCTTGCGGGCCGATGGCGCTCTTCTTCTTCGTAAAACCAGCCCCGCGTGCCGCAGACGGCGGTATCCCCTACCAAAAACGAGTTGTTGTGCAGGACGTCAAAGGTATATAGACCGTTTTCGGCAAAGAACCGCTTCATTTTGGCGGCGGTTTCCCAGAAATAGTCGTGGTTGCCCTTTACGAGCAGCTTCCGGCAGGGGAACCGCTCCAAAAACTGAAAATCCGCCAGCGCCCCGCCCAGCGACATACCCCATGAGGTGTCGCCGGCCAGCACCAGCGTATCGGCCTCCGTCAGCGCGGACAGCCCCTGTTCGATTTTGGGCAGATACCCGTCCCACGCGCCGCCGAATATGTCCATCGGCTTGCCGGCCGCCAGCGACAGGTGCAGATCCCCGATCGCGTAAAGCATAAATCCCTCAATAAATGTTATAATACTTACTAACGAATGCAGGGACGGCGATCCGCCGTCCGCGGCGGCCAACGCCGCCCCTGCAAAAACAGGTGAGGAGTGTATCATAATGCTGGGCCATCAAAGCAAAGGCAGATCCAACGTCGTCAACTGCACGGTCGGGACCTGCGCCTACCACGGCGCGAACAACCAGTGCAACGCGGGCGGCATCAAGGTCGGCACCGAATACGCGCTCGACAAGACCGAGACGTTCTGCTCAACCTACGAGCATAAAACTACGTAGGGGCGCGCCGCGGGCGATCGCCGGTCGCCCTACATAAGCCAGTCCCGCACAAACCCCTCGATCCCGTCCGGATCCACGGAATCGGTAAACCTCCGCGGCTTTTCCCGCGCTTCGGCCAGCGCCCGGGGGATCGGCAGATACGCCTCCAAATCCCGGCCGCCCAGCGCTTCCAGCACCGCTTCGGGGAACTTGCCCGGGTGCGCGGTCGAGACGACGGCGCAGTCTCTGTAAAGGTCGTTGCCATACACCCCTGAAACGGCCACCGCCGTGTGCGGGTCGAGGACGTATCCCGTCTCTTGATACACCTTGCGGATACAGGCCCTGCCGTCTTCGCCGCTCCGCCAGAACCCGTCAAACTCCGCTTGCAGCGCGGCGGTCACGTTCTCCGGCAGCGTGTATCTCCCGTCCGCGGCCAGCCGTTCCATGCAATCGGGTACATCGGCCCCGAGCAAGTGCAGCGCGCGCTCAAAATTGGAGGAGACGAGAATGTCCATCGAGGGCGAGTCGGTCCTCGCCAGCGGGCGCTTGCGGTCATAGACGCCGGTTTGGATCACGTCGGTCAGCACATGGTTTTGGTTCGACGCGCAGACCAGCCGCCCGAACGGCACGCCCATCCGCTTGGCGTACAGCGCCGCGAGGATGTTGCCGAAATTGCCTGTCGGCACGCAGACGGAAGGGTTTGGACCGCCGGGATTCTGCGCGGTATAGTCTATATAGAACGATAGATAGTACGCGATCTGCGGCAGCAGGCGGCCGAGGTTGATCGAGTTGGCGGAGGAGAGTATATATCGGTCGGTCGATAGGTTCCGGGCGAACGCCTTCTTGACCCCGGCCTGGGCGTCGTCGAAATCGCCCCGCACCGCGCAGACG
>Ga0082212_10010728_pt1 | contig 11699 bp, 9 predicted proteins | sample TergutNt197P3_FD_71548 | JGI IMG/M metagenome (GOLD analysis project Ga0082212, IMG submission 71548) | Neocapritermes taracua P3 segment gut microbial communities from Petit-Saut dam, French Guiana - Nt197 P3 | ecosystem: Host-associated > Arthropoda: Insects > Digestive system > Gut ... | reverse complement strand
ACAGGCCGTAACAGAATATATCGAAGCGGCCGCCCGCAAAAGCGATCTGGAACGCACCGATCTCGCGAAAACCAAAACCGGCGTGTTTACCGGGGCCTATGCGATCAATCCCGTGAACCGCGAAAAAATCCCCATTTGGGTCGCCGATTACGTGCTTATCTCCTACGGTACGGGTGCCATAATGGCGGTGCCGGCCCATGACGAGCGGGACAATGAATTTGCAAAAAAATATGACTTGCCAATTGTGCAGGTCATCCAAACCCTAAACCCCGATGATCCGTGGGAAAAGGGTGTTCTCATTAATTCCGGCCCTTTCAGTAATATGACCAGTGACCAGGCAGTTGATGCGATGGTGCAAAAGCTCAAAGGAAGGGCGGAAAAGGCCGTTACATACAAACTCAAGGACTGGGGCCTATCCCGACAACGGTACTGGGGGACACCAGTCCCCACGGTGCATTGCCCGCAACATGGCGTTCAGCCGGTCGAGGAGAAGCTACTCCCTGTTCAACTGCCGGAAGACATCACATTCAGCGGCGTAGGGCCGTCTCCTCTGACTACTTCCCAGGTATTTCTCAACGCAATTTGCCCCATATGTGGTGGACCTGCAAGGCGAGAAACTGACACTATGGATACGTTTGTGGATTCCAGTTGGTACTTCCTCCGCTATCTTGATCCGAATAATAAAGAGCTACCTTTTGCCAAATCAGAGGCGGATGCATGGATGCCCGTTGATCTCTATATTGGCGGTATCGAACATGCCACTGCCCACCTGGTCTATGCCCGCTATTTCCACAAAGTCCTGCGAGACTTAGGCATGGCCTCGTGCAAGGAACCCTTCAAGAAGCTCATCTGTCAGGGCATGGTATTAAAAGATGGTTCCAAAATGTCCAAGTCCAAGGGCAACGTGGTTGACCCGGACGAAGTAATCGAACGATATGGGGCCGATGCGCTGCGCCTGTTCATGGCCTTTGCAGCCCCCATTGAAAAAGAAATTGACTGGACAGGCTTTGAGGGCATAGAAGGAGCCACGCGCTTTCTGAAGAGAGTATCTCGCATCGTGGATGACTATTGCGAAAATGCTCCATCCACCCCTGGAACTCTACCTCCAAAAGCTGATATGGATGCTGAAGAAAAAAAATTGATGCACAAGCTGCATACAACCATAAAGCACATCACTGATGATTTGGAGATGCGCTACCAGTTCAATACTGTTGTGTCGAGCCTCATGGAATTGCTAAACGACATTTCTGCCCTTCCCAGGAACTCGCAACATGGCCGCTGTATCGTCCGTCATACCCTTTCAGTATTTATCAGGCTCATGTCCCCTGTAGCACCCCACCTCGCAGAAAAGCTGTGGGAACAGATAGGAGAAAGTGGATTCTGTATGCACGCCACCTGGCCGGATGCCGACTCGGCCTGGCTGGAAACTGACGAACAATTGATTGTTGTCCAAATAAATGGCAAGGTGAGGGGCCGCATTACTCTACCGACCACGGCCACTGATGAGGAGCGAAGAGCGGCAGCCCTGTCTTGTCCCGAAGCACTCCCTCACTTAAAAGGGAAAGAAATACTTAAAATAATCCTGCCCCCTGGCGGCAAACTAGTGAGCGTGGTTGTCAGGGGTTAGCTATAGCGCAATCTGTGATCTTTATAGCACTAAAAACGGTTTGGCGATTTCTTTGTCAACTGCTAACTTTACAGATGTAACACCGAAAATGTTTATGTTTCGGTTGTACTTGACCCGGACGGTACACATCCCTTGTGTTGACCCGGCTTGTGGATTTGTCCGTGCCACGGCTATGGCTTGTGGCTCCTGAGCCTCAGTAATCCCCAATTCCCTGGCCTTTGCAACCATCATGGCTCTGAGGTCATCATCGGCAGAATTGGCTGCTTTTCCGGCGATTTCTTCGACTGCGGTAAGAAATTTATTATTAGACAAGTGGGCTGGAACCACTTTGATGCCGACCGCCACCAAAATGATTGCAACCAATAAGGTAATGATAAAGGCGATCTTGCCATCACCGCGCTGCTTTTGAATTGAAGATGTTTTGGTTTGCATTTGGCTCTCCATGAAAGAGCATCCAGTTTATCGCAATTTATGGTTATTTCCATAAACATGAAGAATTAATCCAAGTTGCTCCCGTTTGGGTGCAACTTGGTATTAAATGTCGGCCAGGATTTGTTTACACATTCAAGGTTCAGGATTGTGCCTCCTGTTTTTAATGCACCGATAGCCGCAGCAAAGGCAAGACGATGATCATCCATGGGGTCGAAGGGTTCTTCCGCAAGCTGTGATTTATGACTCGTGACTGCTTGCAGGGGATAGATTTTAAGAGAAGTGCTGCTTAACAATTCTGTCCTGCCTCCGAGCCATTCTACAAGTTTTTCTATTCCCAGGAGGCGGTCACTCTCTTTGTGTGGGAGGGTATCAAGTCCTCTTAGACAAGAAACTTCAGGAGCAAATACGGCCAGGGCAGCTAGAGGGGGGGCAAGGTCAGGGCAGTCAAATAAGTCAGCGTCTATGGCACCATTTAGACGGCCAGTAAATGTACACCTGAGACCATCAAAACGCCAGGAACAGCCAACCGTTTTCAATAACTTCAAAATAGCCGCGTCCGGTTGTCCGTCTGCATCGTCAAGTGGGCCTGCTTCCAATTCCTTTTCCAATATTGCAGCGGCGCAAAACACTACCGCCGCCGCAGACCAGTCCCCGCAAATTTCAGTCTGTTCCTCATCTTTCTGAGTTTTGTGTTTCAGCCCACCCTGGATTTCAATAGAATTATCATTTAGCGATGTCTGACAGCCAAACCGCTCCAACCAAAGTTTTGTGAGGTGCAGATAGTGACGGGAAGCAACACCTGATTTCCACCGGATGATGCCACCCCGAGGCAAGCCTGCCACTGACATCGCCAAACCCGATATGAATTGGCTGCTCATTGAGCCATCAATATCAAACTCCAAATTGTCGGGCACAAGTTTTGGCGGCATAAGCAGACCTCCATCGACTTCCGTCTGCCAGGAGGCACCAGCCCTGGCAAGTGCTTTGAGCAACGGTGTCAATGGCCTTTGGAAGAGTCTACAGGAACCGGCGAACCTTACAGGTTCAGTACGATGCAGTGCCACGATGGGCAACAGAAAGCGCAGCACCGTCCCTGCCGCACCCACTTGCAGAATGGGGGCGGCAGACGGTGAGTGGCTGGCGGCGAGGGTTTTGAGGGCCTCATACATTAAATGTATGTCATCTGGTAGTGGGCGGGGGTATTGACTAATTCCCTTCCAGACTCTTTCTGTGCCATCAATCCCCATCGACAGAAAAGCCAGAACCAGCGCACGGTTCGCCGCAGACTTTGAGGGGGGGAGAATGATTGTAGGTTCAGTAAGCACAGTAAGCATCAACTACAGTTAATGTTACATTGCACTAAGTCCTGATACCTACTCATTCATACACTGTATATACATTGCCTGGAGGCTCTCGGTGGTAAATTCTTCGTTCTTTTTTTCTACTACCATCTTGCCCTGCCTCATGATGCCGGCACGGTCGCCGATTTCTTTGACCCTGTGTATGTCATGGGTAGAAATGAGCATTGTTTTGCCGGATTTTTTAAGGTCAATGACCAGATCAATAAAATCTTTGGATGCCTTTGGATCAAGGCCGGAGGTAGGCTCGTCCATGACTATGACTGGAGTGTCGCGCATCAGTGCGATTGCCAGGCCCAATTTTTGGCGCATCCCCTTTGAAAAGGACTTAACCCTGGTATTCAGTTTGTTGGTATCTAAACCCACCCTGTCGAGCAGGATGCTGAAATCTATGTTTGAACTTGACTTGCCGGAAATGTCGGCAAAAAACTTGAGGTTCTGTTTCGCAGTCAGTACACCGTAGAGCATTACGTTTTCGGATATGTAGGCCATTTGCTTTCTGGCCTCGATGGGGGATTTGGCTGAGTCTATGCCCCCAACCGTGACCCTTCCTCCGGTGGGCTGGATGAAATTGAACAGCATATTGATGGTCGTTGTCTTGCCGGCCCCGTTGGCCCCAAGGAGACAAAAGGTTTCGCCCTCATTGATGGTGAGGTTCAGGTCATCCAGGGCGAGGTTGCCATCCTCATAACGCTTGGTAAGGTTTTCGGCTACTAGCATTGCAGTTCTCCTTTTGAAAGATTATTTTGATTCAATGATAGATGGGTGGTTGACACCTGCCATGTTTGTCCATTCCATTCGCTCTTACATCGCTCATTACATTTCCATCCATGGCTCTTAGCACAGTCGTGCTGTTAGAGTTGTTTAATTTTTCATGATTCTCAATGCACCGTAGACTGCGCCGCCGATTAATCCCAGTGAGAGCAGGGTGCCGATAATGACCAATGCCCAGTTGGTTTTGGCGTTGATCTTTATCCTGAAAGTTTTTTCGTCTGCGTAAATTGTCTTGCCATCGCTCTGGCCCTGTATTGTCACTTTGAAGTCGTACTCACCTGGATGAACGTTTTGCGGGGGAACGAGAGACATATTAAATGTGCCTTCTTCCTGCGGTTTCAGGCTCGTGATGGTCATTGGGTTTATAGTGTTTTCCCAACCCATGCCGCCCCTGATGGTGAGCGTCAAATCCAGGATGTCCCTGCTCCCATCGTTTACAATCCTGACGGGTATCCTGATGGTGCTGTTTGCATAGCTCTCCTGAAAAAGATTGTCTGCTTTTACTTCGATTTTGCCTATGCCCTTTGGTATCAGTACCAGCTTTGTCCTGCCTTCTATGGCCGCTGCTCCCTGCTCAGAGGCCACGAGGCTAAACTCCACCGGTACATCCATAACCACGTCATTGCTCTCCCTTGTAGGCAGGTGGATGTTTAGGGTGAGGCTCTTTTTGAAGTCGTTTTCTCTGAAGTTAAGGTCTGAAATTCTGGTTTCGCCGTCATATATCTCAAATTGAAACTGGGACGAGAGGTCGGGAATGGTGAGCTTAACTACGTTAGCCCCGGTTAGGTACCTCTCCACAGAGATTCGGTAGGTCGCTCTGCCGCCCAGATTGGACTCAACAGAGAAGTTTTCGGGGGTAAGCACTATCTGACTGGAGGCACCGGAGGGGGTGAGAAACACCTTTCTGCGCTCTACGGTTTGCAGGTCGTATCTGAGGCAAACGACAACTTCGTCCATGTCCCTGAGTATCTGAAACTCAAAATCGCGCTTTTCGCCAAAGCCCAGGGCATTGATTTTGTACTCTAATGGCTGGCCCACCAGCACTTCGTCTTTTTCGATTGAGAGAAAGACATTGCGTATTTCGTTGTTGTAAAGCTCTTTGTAGTTGCTGACGGCCTCGGTGCCGTCCATGCCTAAAAATTCATCGATGGTTTTCCCTATGTCTGGCAAACTGTTGAGTAGTGTCAGTTTTACCCACTTGGTGCCGTCTGGCTTTTGGTATTTTTCGGCTCTTTCTACGCTGACATAAAAAGAGCCTGACGTGGCACGGATCAGGGCATAGACGTAGTTTAATCTTGCCTCCTGATAGCGGTTTCTGACATCCTCAAATTCTTTGGCGGAGAGTAGGCCCTCCTTAAAGAGAGTCTCTTTTGTCTCAAAGTCGAGCTTGTAGGTGCTGACCTGTATTTCCGCCCTCTTAACGTTATATAGGAGGGATGCCGGGTCGGACTGTGAGAAAAGGTGAGCCGAAAAAATGCAAGCAAAGAGCGACAGCCTTGTCGTCAATTTAATGATTTGCGACACAACCATTAAAACAGCCTCCTCTTTGAGTATAGTGCGTACACAAACAGGAAAGGTAACACTAAAAAGTAGGCCGAGAGTAGCAAAATATACGGCAGTGCATGTGAATACTTGTAGCCCACAGTAGGCTCGATGTATTTGAAGCGGGGCATGGCCGACAAGTCCAATTTGCCAAGGATAGTAAATTCCGGGTTGCGTTTCAAGGCTTCGTCGTACTGATGATTTGCAAATTCGTCATCCTGTTGCCTTTGATTACTTATAAGGCTTTCGACATGTGGAAAGTGTCCGGAACCCTGGCCTGAAAGTTCCTCCACAGCGACCGAATATACAGAATAGGGAGAAATACAGGCCAGCCGGATTGACAGTTTAACTTGCCAGGCCGCGGCATTTTTGTAGTCTTCTACCATTGCAACAAACTTGTCGCGTATTGTTTCCACACGCTGTTCAAATTCGGGCGTAAGTTTTTCTCTGGCATCCGCTTCAGAAAGGCCTTGGGCAACCAATGCCCTCTCTTGTCTTGTATACTCTTGACTTAATTCCCAGTTCACGAAATCCTGTTCGCGCCGCATTGCTCCCTGGCTAGGCACTGTTACGAGTGACTTTGCTACATATGGACTCATTACAGGAACGATTACAATAAACAGTATCCATACGCCAAAACAGGAAAGGGCCGACAGGGTATGATCCAAAATTACGGATGACACAAGTGCGCCCAGGCAATAGAAAAACATTATGTAAATAACTGAAACCCCTAAGATGCCCAGCAGCGATGTCCACTGGTTTGGCCCAAAGCCCTGCCCGTCAGCAACTGCCAGCCAAATTGATGTGAGTAAAAAGACTATCGCTATTGGTAGCGTGGCGGCCAGGCTCCCGCCGAGGATTTTACCTGAAATAATTTTTATCCTGGGTATGCCTGAAGAAAGCAGCAATCTTACAGTGCCTTCATTGACTTCGCGATTGACACTGTCATAGCTCAATAACAGTGCCAGCAGACTACCCAACATACCAACAAGGGTGATGATGTCCAATTTTATGTTGATTGAATCAACGGGGTTATCATCCAGGCTGCGACCGGATTGTGTTATGGTGTCTCTGACAGAGGGGTCAACTATTACACCCATCTGCGATGGCGGCACTATTGGCTCGGCGAATATTGCATAGTTAGCGTGGCTGGCATACTTTTCCAGGGCCTCCTCCTGGGCTTTTATCCTGAGTAAGTAGTCATCATATTTAGATTTGTACTCAAAATGACGGATGAACATCATTATGCAAAATGTTGCAATGATAAAAATGAAGGCCACAACGAACCTGAAGCTCCTGAGGTGCTCCAGTGCCTCTTTTTTTGCAATGTGAATCAGCATGTGCGTTCCTCTCCCAGCCTTCTCTCAGCCTTCTCTCAAATCCAGGAGCATGAATTTCCTGTAGGCAAATAACAGTAAAACAATTGTTTCGAGGCACAGGAAAAATATTGAGGCGAGAGCAGCCATTAAGTCAGGGACAAACCCCATCCTTTCAAACGTGAACCCTGGCGGGTTTCTGCTCCTATTCACAAATATACTTGTTGCAAGGTTGCTTTTGTGCTGCAATATGCTCTTCTTTGCATGGATGGCGTTCTGTATGCCATTGCCCACAATTTCCATGCTGGCGTTATTATATATGTCTGACGGTGACAGCAGGGCAAGCCAGCGATTGATCTTAGTGTAATGGACAAGTTGGTTTCTGCTCTCTTCCCAAACAGCGTCAAACCCATCGTGCATTTGCACCATCTGAGTTCTCAAGTCCTGCGGAGTTGGTGAGTTACTATTTTCAAAACTTCTTGCAGTGAATTTGTAAGTCCTGGCCTGCTCCATGGCTCTGGCAGATGGTATATCCACAAACAGCTTTGACACTTGAGGTACCAGTGCAGGCACTATAAACACAAGCACCAGCCAGCACAACACCCCGATAATCAGGCTCTCCTGGGGCCTTTTGGTGGCTATAGAAATAAACAGGCCCACCAGCAAAAAGAATATGATATACACCATAGAAAAGAGCATAAACAGGCAGACACGGACAATGTCAGTTGATGTTGAAAGCATGTTGTTTGTTGCAAGTATCAGGCAGGAAATAATCGTGCAGATTATCAGTGGCACTGCGAGGCAAATAAAGGAAGCTATTAGCTTGCCAAGTATCAAGTTTTTTCTCGATGCGCCGGATACTGCGGCCAGTTTCAAAGTGCCGTGATACCTCTCGCCCGAAACTGATGCAAAGGTAATGAGTATTGCCCCCAGACTCAGAATCACCTTTACCACAAAATTCATGTCCAGCGCGTCAAAGGCCGACAGGCGCAGAGAGACATCGCTCTCGCCAAGTGCTTTGACTGTAAAGTCGTACAGCAGGATGCTGGAAACAACCTCTATCGCCGAACTTTTGTCAGTGCCCTCTGCAAAGACCCCCAATGGGTTGGGCGGTATAACCATGGTGTAGGAAATTCGATGCTCCGGCACTGCAGCTATTTCGGTATATTCCTTTTGAGCGGCCTTGTAGTTATCAATATTGACAATGAGTCCACCGAAAAACATCACGACAAACAGACCGAGGATCAGCAGAAAACGAAGGGATACTAAGTTGAGCAGTGTTTCGTGGAGTATGATTTTTTTGAGCATGGAGCAAACCTCATGCAACTCTACTAACTGATAGACAGCACTTAAGGGGAGCTAATTGAATTATTGGGGCGTTTTTGATTGGATGGAACAGTTGTAAATACCTGGTAATAGGGCATTTACCCCCCCCCCTCACTCCCCCGATTTTTGGGATTAACAAGGAGAGTGTCAAACAGGGCTTGAATCTGTGCAGCTTTGTTGCCTATGTTCGTCTTTAGATATTTTTCCAAATTCTTCACCAAAAAATATTTTGTGCAGTTTGCAAACTCATTATTGTTCCATTTCATTGGTTGCTGGAAGTGAAGTCTCATATAGCTCATGCGGGGCTATGTCATGGCCTTCGCCCCACTCAATGCCTGATTTGTCTGATATTACGTGCATCGTCTTAAAATATGCCTCGTCTGTCAATCGTTGGTAATAATTAAATTCAAAGTATGGTTTTACATCGAATATTTTAATTTCATCAGATTCAAAGTGCAGTTCCAGCCTATAGTCGGAGAGGGGCCTGACCGCTTTAATGTATGGCTGCAACATAGCCTGGGAACTCCCTTCATTTGCGTAGAACAAAGGCAACAGTGCCACATGCAATTATAGCATTTGAATACAACCGTCAAAACAACCTCCTCTTTGAGTATAGCGCGTACACAAACAGAAAAGGTAACACTAAAAAATAGGTCGAGAGCAACAAAATATACGGCAGTGCATGGGAAAACTTATATCCAATACTTGGCTCAGTGTATCTAAAGCGCGGCATGCCGGTTGCATTAAATTGGAGCTGAGCCTGGTCGTTGTGAGTCAATCCTGGGTGAAGTTTTTTGACTTCGTCAAATTTGTGATCTATATGCTCCTTTGCCATATTATACCAATTATTGGTGACGCTGCTGAGATGCTGGGAGTGCTCAAAGCCCATGCCAGAGAGTTCTTCGATAGCAACCAGGTATATTGAGTAGGGAGAAATGCAACTGAGCCTGATGGATAATTTAGTTTGCCAGGCTGAGGCGTTTCTGTAGTCCTCCACGATGGAATTAACCCTGGCAGTGCGTAATTCCATTCGTTGCTCAAGGTCTTCAAGAGCCTTTGCATCCGCCTCAACAAAGGAAAGACCCTGAGCAATGAAAGCTCTTCGCACTCTTCCGTACTCTCTGCTTAGTTCAAAATCTTCTGAATAAATTTGACGCTTAATTGCGCCTTGGTCGGGCACCTTTGCAACAGACTTTGCTATATACGGACACAATATAGGGATGACTATTACAAACAGCACCCACACGCCAAAGCAGGAAAAGGCCGACAATGTTTGGTCTAAAATGACAGAAGACACTAACGCGCCAAGGCAATAGAAAAAAATGATATAAACAATTGAAACCACGAATATGCCCAACAGTGATACCCACTGGCTCATCCCAAAGCCCTGTCCCCCAGTAAGCGCCAGCCAGACTGACGTGAGCAAAAATATTATCGCTATTGGCAACGTGGCAGCCAGGCTGCCGCCGAGGATTTTGCCCATCATAATTTTCATTCTGGGAACGCCTGCTGAAAGCAGCAATTTGGCCGTGCCCTCATTTACTTCCCGATTGATACTGTCATAGCTCAATAGAAGGGCCAACAGGCTGCCCAGGGTGCCCACCAGGGCGATGATGTCAAGTTTCAGGTTGATGGATTCGATGGGGTTGTCGTCCAGATTGGCCCCGGTCCCCGCCTCGAGGCTTCCAGTGAAGGATACGGTCATGGCAATCGTAACGGCTGGGTCAACGATGGTTTCCATAGACGATGGCGGCATGACTGGCTCTATTCTATAAGCTGACTCAAAAGTGGTATATTTTTCCAGAGCCTCTTCCTGGGATTTTATCCTGAGCAGGTAATCGTCATATTTTGACTTGTAGTCATAGTGCCGCGTGAACATCATCATGGAAAATGTCGCAATTATGAATATGAAGGCCACAAGAAATCTGAAGCTCTTGAGATGCTCTAATGCCTCTTTTCTGGCTATATGAATCAACATAGCTGTTTCCTACCCCTCCCTCAAATCCAGACGCATGAATTTTATGTAGGCAAATATCAGCAAGACCGTTATTTCCAGACATAGGACAAACATCGATGTGAGGGCCGCTAACAGGTCAGATGCAAAATCCATCCTGTCAAACTTAAAGCTGGCATGTCGCCAATCGCTCACAATGCTGTCTGCATATTGCACAATACTGTTTTTTGCATGAATGGCGTTTTGCACTCCATTACCCACTATTTCCATACTGGCATTGTTATATGTGTCTGCCGGAGACAGTAGGGCAAGCCAGCGGTTAACCCTGGCGTAGCTGGCAAATTGATTTTTGCTGTTTTCCCAGTCAGCGTTATGTCCTGCCAGTAAACTTTTCTTTAATTCCATATTGGACATTTGGTTAGCTTCAAACCATATTTTTTTTTGCCTTTCCGATCTCGCCTGCTCCATGGCCCTGGCGGAGGGCATATCCACAAACAGCTTTGATATTTGTGGAATTAATGCCGGCACTATGAATACAAATACCAGCCAGCACAACATTCCGCTGATTAAGCTCTCAGGGGGCCGCTTGGTATAGATTGAAATTATCATGCCCATCAGTACGAAAAATAGAATGTATATCATTGAAAAGAGCATGAACAGGCAGACCCGCACAGCATCCACCGATGTTGCAAGCATGTCATTTGCTGCAAGTATCAGACAGGAAATTATCATACAAATAAGCAATGGGAGTGCCATACAAAGGAAAGATGCCAGGAGTTTACCCAGCATCAAATGCTTTCTCGATGCGCCGGATACGGTAGCCAGCTTTAATGTGCCGTTGTATCTCTCCCCAGAAATTGAGGCAAAGGTAATGAGTATTGCCCCCAGGCTCATTATTACCCTGACAACAAAATTCATGTCCAGTGACGGAAATGTTGACAAGCGCAGAGCTACATTACTCTCGCCGAGGGCTTTAACTGTATATCCACCCAGCAAAACATCTGTAACCGCTTCGATAGCGGAGTTCCTATCAGTGCCTTCTGCGAAGGGTCTCAATGGATTTGGCGGGATGGCCATTGTAAAAGGATCGGTTCCAGACCCAGTCACCGGGTTGACGGCATTTGCCACCTCGGTATATTCCCTCTGGGCAGCCTTGTAGTGGTCGATATTGACGATGAGGCCGCCGAAGCACATCACGACAAATAGACCAACAATCAGCAAAAAGCGGAAAGATACGAGGTTAAGGAGTGTTTCGTGAAGTATGATTTTTTTGAGCATGAGCCTTTTCCTACAACAATACGCGTCTCTGCCAGCAACAGGAAAACCTTATACCCTAAATTCCCATAATTTTTAACCTAGTATAGGCAATT
>Ga0082212_10010727_pt1 | contig 11700 bp, 8 predicted proteins | sample TergutNt197P3_FD_71548 | JGI IMG/M metagenome (GOLD analysis project Ga0082212, IMG submission 71548) | Neocapritermes taracua P3 segment gut microbial communities from Petit-Saut dam, French Guiana - Nt197 P3 | ecosystem: Host-associated > Arthropoda: Insects > Digestive system > Gut ... | reverse complement strand
CGATCTCAAGCGTGGCCACTGCGCCGCTCGCCTCCGCCTCCGCCTTGACGATGGCGGAATAGTCGCCTTCCCTCGCGTCCGCCGGGATGTCAATGGCAAGCGAGACGTTCGACGGCTCGTCCGTTCGGACATAGACGCGGCTCACCTGGTTGCCGCCGCCCGTAAAGTGCGCCTCCCAGCCGGCGGGCAGGCCGCTGACCGAGATCTCCGCGTTCATTGGGACGCCCGCCGTGTTGTCGAGCGTAAGGGCAAAATTCACGGTCTTGCCCGCAGTCACCGTCATGCCCGGGTAGGGCGTGCTGACGTCCAGGCCGCCGTCGGCGTAGACGGGCAGCGCGAAGAGCAGGAAGAGCGCGAGGGCCGCCGCCATGAGCCCGGCCTTGGCAAAAGTTTTCTTCAGATATTGCATTGTTAGACTCCTTTCAAACCGCATCTGTCAATACAAGCAGGTCTATATTATTATTCCACTTCATCCTGAAACGAAGCTTAAAAACTGTTTCATGACGAAAAAAAAGTATATCATCATTCCAGCGGGTGTCAAGATTGCGGCGAAGCATGGTTGACCATCGTCGAAGCGCGCATAAATGGCAAGGTTGAGTATGGAAATGGGACAGTGTACAATAGTAGCTGTGAGCATTCCGGTAGAAAAGGTATATGACGTATTGATTGTCGGGGGCGGCCCGGCGGGGCTTTCCGCGGCCGTCTACGCGGCGCGCGCGGGGCTTTCCGCCCTTGTGGTCGAGCGGGGCGCGTTCGGGGGGACGATACTCCGGGCGAAAGAGCTCGCGAACTATCCGGGCGGCGTCCCGGGGGAAACCGGGGCCGGGTTTTCCGCGAGGCTCGAAGCGCAGGCGTGGGGGTTCGGCGCCGAAAGGGCGGCCGGCGACGTCACGGCCTTTGGCCTGGACGGCGACATAAAGGAAATCGTGGCCGGAGGGGTGAAATACAAGGGGCGATCGCTTATCATCGCGACAGGCGAGGCAGGCGTGGCCGGCACGGCTTGGATGGCCGGCACGGCAGGGACGGACGGCAACGCGGAGGCTGTACCTTCTGCCGGGCAGGCGCCGGCTGTCGCGAACGAGCTGGGCATACCGGGCGAGAAGGAATATGCAGGGCTCGGCATATCGTACTGCGCGGTTTGCGACGGGGCGTTCTTTAAGGGCCTTGACGTCTATGTCGTCGGCGAGGGCAAAAGCGTGTTTGAGGAAGCCCTCTATCTTTCAAGGATTGTACGGAGCGTCACCGTCATTCACAAAAGAGGCGGCCCGCCCGGTGAAGGGGCCCTTGTAAGCCAGGCGGAGCATGCGGGGAATATTTCGTTCATGCCTGATACGGTCGTGACCGAAGCAGGCGGCGGGGATTTACTGACATGGATAGGGACCGAGAACGTCAAGACAGGTGAAAGGCGCAAAATCAGCGCAAACGAGGGGGAGAGCATCGGGCTCTTCGTTTCTGCGGAAGATGCAGAAGAAAGCGGATCGGCCGGCGGGGTTCCCGGCATGGAAAGCGGATCGGCCGGCGGGGGTCCCGGCATGGAAAGCGGATTGGCCGGCGGGGCGCTCGATACGGAAAACGGCTATATCGTCACGGACGATGAAATGCGGACGAATATCCCGGGCGTTTTCGCTGCGGGCGATGTGCGGCGCAAACAGCTCAGGCAGGTCGTTACGGCGGCGGCGGACGGGGCCGTTTCCGCTGTCTCGGCAGGGAAATATCTTTTGGAGGTAAATAAGGATGGCAAATAAGAAACAGGACAGGTACTACGATATCTTTATCGAGATGGCGGCATTCAGCTGCGACGCGGCGAAATTCCTGCGCGAGATACTGGGGGATTTCGATCCCGACAAGCTCGAAGACTATATGGAAAAGATGCACGCCATCGAGCACGACGGCGACGTGTCGAAGCATGCGATGACGAAGCTCCTGTCCAAGGAATTTATTACGCCGATCGAACGCGAGGACATAATGGCCATGAGCGAGTCGATAGACACGGTCACGGACAAGACCGAGGACGCGCTCCAGAGGATGTTCATGTACAACATAAAGACGGTGCGCCAGGACGCGATCCCGATCGCGGATGCTGTCGTCAAATGCACTGAGGCCATGAAAGACGCGCTTGAGGAGTTCCACAATTTCAAGAAATCAAAGACCATCGGGGAGAAGCTCATCGAGATAAACACGCTTGAAGAGGAAGGCGACAGGATGTATATCAAGGCGACGCGCAATGTTTTCACGGACGCGAGCCTTACGCCGCTGGAAGCGTTTTCGTGGTCCCATATCTTCCACTATCTCGAAGACGTGCTTGACGCATGCGAGGATGTGGCCGACGTCATCGAGGGCGTCATAATGAAAAATTCCTGATGGAGGGCAGTTCAGCGGAAAGAAAAATCCTGGTCGCCGCGACGACGAACAGCCACAAGATCGCGGAGATTTCGGCGATTGCGGGGGCGTTCGGCTATACCGTCATTTCCCGCGCGGAAGCGGGCATGCCGGATGTCGAGGTGGTCGAGGACGGGGCGACGTTCGAGGAGAACTCGCTCATCAAGGCGCGCGCGGCCTTTGGCTGGCTTGGCGGCAAGGCTTCCGCGGTCGCCGACGACAGCGGCATCGAGGTCGATGCGCTTGGCGGGGCGCCCGGCGTCTACTCGGCAAGGTTCGCGGGGCAGGAAGCGCCGGGCAGGTACGCGGCGGGCCCGGACGGTGACGAGGCGGATTTCCTCGCGGCGGAGGCGGACGAAGGGCAAAAATGCCGCAGCCTGCAGGACCGGGCAAACAACGCCAAGCTGCTTCGCCTGCTCGAAGGCGAGCCGGAAGGGCGGCGCGCGGCGAGGTTTGTCTCTGTCATCACGTGCCTGAGGCCGGGCAGGGAGCCAATCGTCTGCCGCGGAGAGGTGGAGGGGCATATCGCGTTTGGGCAGGCGGGGGAGGCCGGCTTCGGCTACGACCCGCTGTTCATCCCGCTCGGCTACGATCGGAGCTTCGGGCTTTTCGCGCCAGAGGAGAAGAACGCGATCAGCCACCGCGGCCGCGCGCTCGTTCTGCTCGCGGAAAAATTGAAGGACGAGACGGTTTGACAAAGGCTGGAATTGCTGACAGGCATTTTTTAAACAGATGAAAAGGTTTGCAAAGATCAAAAGCGCCGAGATAAAAGATGCCGTGAAAAGCATCGGGGCGAGCACCTTCAAAAAGCTTATCGACCCTTTCTACGCGGGCGGGGCGGCGGAGGTGGCATTCTTCCTGATCCTTTCGCTTGTGCCTGCGACAATACTGATTGCCCAGATCCTGCATCTTTTCACGATTACGATGGAGGCCGCGCACAACCTGCTCGGGGTATATGTGTCAGGCGAGGTCTACGACCTTGTCTCGCCGCTTCTCGAATACCAACCGCGCGCAAGCGTGACGATCCTGCTCATTGCTCTCGCGCTCTGGTCCGGCAGCAACGCGATATTCACGCTTATGCGGATCACGAACAGGGCTTATGGCGTCGTCCCAAAAAAGGGGAACCCTGTCCTGTGGGTGACCCTGGAGCGCCTGCGCGCCATACTCATGATGCTGCTCGTCATCGTCACGATGATTTTTGCCCTGTATATCCTCGTTTACGGGGAGCTGATCGTAAGGACGTCGCTTTCCTATTCCAACGATTTCCTCGGCCAGGAGTATACTTTTTCCGAAGTCTGGTACACCGTGCGCTGGGTCATAGCCTTTTTCCTGTTTTTTTTCATGGTCTTTTCACTCTATTACATTTTGCCGCGCTCGGGCACTGTCTACGCGGAACACGCCAAGGGCAGCCTGCTCCACGCGACAAAAAGCGTCATGGCCGTCTGGCTGGAAAACCGCCGCAAAGGCACGCTGCGCGCGTTGCCGGGCAGCCTGTTCTCGGCCACGATCATGCTTGTAGCGACCTGGGTCTACACTTTTTATGTACGGCAGACCGCGCTTGGCAGTTTCAACATCCTCTACGGCGGGCTCAGCTCGGTCGTCGTCCTGCTGCTCTGGCTTTATGCGGTAGCGTATATACTCATTACAGGCATCCAGATCAACGCGGCGTGCGTGGAGTACAGCGCGTCGCGGCAAAGGAGCGATTTGACATGATAACGGACCGGATAACCACAAAACACAAGCTGTTCATTATGATGTCCTTTTTCTCGTACGTGGTCCTTGCCATACCCTTTACGATCCAGGGGGCGAACGCGCCCGTGACGATGGACTACTACGGCATCAACGCCGCGCAGCAGGGCGCGATAATGACCCTGCAGTCGGCAGGGGGCCTGTGCACCGCCTTGTTCATCGCGATGAAGGGGGAAAAATACAACAAGATCCACTCCATTGCCCTGGGGCTTCTCATCCTGTGCCTGGCCGCCTCCGCGATCGGGTTCGCGCCGGCGTATACCGTGCTGCTCGCGATAATCGTGGCGGTGGGGGTCGGCAATGCCTTTATCGACATAATGATGAACAGCGTGGTTTCGGACGTCTACCCCGCGCATAAAAACACTGTGCTGCCCCTTGTCCACGCGTTTTTCAGCGTCGGCGCGATGCTTACGCCGCTCTTCGTCACGCTTACGGTCAACCCTGACGCGCCGGCCAGCTTCAGCCGGCCCTTCCGCTTCCTCGGCGTGATAGCCGCTGTCGTGTTCCTGTTCTATCTATTGAACGGCAGGCGGATCATGGGCGAGACGCCGTATATCGACATGGGCGCCATGAAGAAGAGGGCGACCGAAAACCCCGCGGAAATATTCAAGACGGGGACGGCTTGGTACTTCATGGCAGTCGGGTTTTTGTATTTCACGTTCCAGCTGGGGACAATCGCGTGGCTTCCCACTTACGCGATCAGGAATATTGGCGTGGATTTCGGCACGGGCGGCATGATGCTGACGGCCTTTTTCGGCGGCGCCCTCCCGATGCGCTTCCTGGGGCCGCTCATTTTGCGAAGGCTCACGGCGCGCGCCCTTTACATGGTATCCGGTTTTTCGGCGGCGGCCCTGGTGCTTGCCGCGCTGTTTACAGACAATGTGCAAGCCGTATTCGTCCTGGTGGCGGCGGCGGGCTTCATGCAGGGCTCGTCCGTCGCGACCTTCATCCTGATGTGCTGCGAGACATTCCCGGACCGGACGGCGTCGGCCTCTTCCCTGGCGACTCTTGCGAGCTCAGTCGCGACCCTGACCGCGCCGCTCTGGATGGGCGCCATGTCGGAATCCACGGGGTTCAGGCTGCCTTTCATATTGATCTGCTGCGCCCTGTTTGCCTCGGCGGGCCTGGTGCTGAGGTTCCGGCCTGCGCCTGCCGCGGAAAACCCGCAAAAATAAAACTTGATAAAAAATGATAAAAAATGATAAAACTTAGTGAGAGAGCAGGGATAAAATCAGCGTTTCCTTAAGGGCGGACGGAAGGGACGCATGCGGCGAGGCCGTAATCGTGGAGCAGGCAGGGCGTAAAAAAATCGGCTGGACCAAGGAGTGGAGGGGACTATGGAAATCACAAAAGAGATGGCGGCCCTTGACGAGTGGCTTGCGCAGGAGGGGCTTGACCCGCCCGTGCGCGAGGAGCTTGAAGGGCTGAAAGCGCGCTATATGGCGGCGGCGGAGGCGGACGCGGCGGACGGGGCTGCGACGGCTGACGCGGCGGATGGGGATGCGACGGCTGAGGGGGATGCTTCCGCGGCTGTGGCCGAGGAGATAAAAGACCGGTTCTACCGGTTCATGGAGTTTGGAACGGCAGGGATGCGCGGCATAATGGGCGCGGGCCCGAACCGGATCAATATCCACACGATACGCAAGATATCGCAGGGCTACGCGGACTACCTGAACGAAATCACGGAGGGCAAGGGCAGGCCCGCGAAGGTGGCGATCGCGTACGACAACAGGCGGCATTCCGACCTGTTTGCCTTCGAGGCGGCCTGCGTCTTTGTCGCCAACGGAATCGAGGCGCACCTCTTCGGGCGGCTGTCGGCGACGCCGCTGCTCTCGTTCGCGGCGCGCGAGCTCGGGACCGACGGCGGCGTGGTCGTGACGGCGAGCCACAACAACAAGGCATACAACGGCTACAAGATCTATGACAGCCACGGCTGCCAGAGCATGCCCGCGGAAGCGGAACGGGCAGCGGCGCTGATTGACGCGGTGGATATGTGGGGTGGCGTGAAGACAATAGCCGGGCGCTACCCGGCGAAGGACGGGGACGAGACTGCCTATGAGGGCGCCACGCCCGGGGTTCTCGGCCTTATGAAGCGCGCCGCCGGGGCCGAGCCGCTCTTGAACATAATACCGGGGGATATGGAGCAGGCGTATATCGGCCGCGTGCTTGCGGAGAGCCTCACGCCCGGCGCGCTGGGCGATATCAAGGCGGTCTTCACGCCGCTGAACGGCGCGGGCAATGTGCCTGTGCAGGCCATAATGGCGAAGGCCGGGATAGGCAGGCTTTTCGTCGTGAAGGAGCAGGAATGCCCGGATCCAGAATTCCCGACGGCGCCGGAGCCCAATCCCGAGAAACCGGGGGCTCTGCGGCTCGGCCTCGCGCTCTGCGAGAAGCTGAAAGAGGAGGGGGACGCGCCCGACATCCTGATAGGCACGGATCCCGACGCCGACCGCCTCGGGGCGGCCATACTTCACGAGGGCGCCTATGTCCAGCTGACGGGCAACCAGGCCGGGGCGCTGATGCTGGACTATATCATCGCCTGCCGCGAGGCCTTAGGGACGATGCCGGACAGGCCCGTGTTTGTCACGACCATCGTATCCACGCCGATCACGGGCGAGATGGCGGACAGGCACGGCATCGAGACGCGCCGGGTGCTTACCGGTTTCAAGAATATCGGCGACCAGATGAACAAGCTGGAAGCGGACGGCGAAGAGGGGCGCTATATCTTCGGGTTTGAAGAAAGCTGCGGCTACTGCTCCGGCGTATACTGCCGCGACAAGGACGCGCAGAACGCCGCGCTGCTCCTGCTTGAGGCGGCGGGCGCGCAAAAGGGGAGGGGCAAGACCCTGCTGGACCGCGTCTATGAACTGTACGGGGAGTACGGCTACTACCTCGACGCGCTGGAGGAGCTCGTGCGGCCCGGCGAGAAAGGCATGCACGAGATCGCGGCAGTCATGGCGAAACTGCGTCTTGAAGGGGCGCGGGCGGTTTTCAGCGCCGGGCTCGCCAGCTATACGGACTATCTTTCGCGGGAGCGCGCCGTGTATGGGGACAGGACAAAGGGGGATGGTTCTTCTGTCTTGCCGGCGGAAGTGGACGGTTCTTCTGTCTTGCAAAGGGCGCAAGACGCAGGAACCGTCCCCTTTTGTCTTACAAGACGCAGGAACCGTCCCCTTTTGTCTTACACGGAGCCGGTCACGGACGTGCCCGTCAGCGACGTCGTGGAGTTTGGGCTCGCGGACGGCTGCCGGATCCTGGCGCGGCCCTCGGGCACGGAGCCGAAGCTGAAGATTTACTATACGGGCGTCGGCGCGACGGAAGGGGCCGCGCAGGAAGCGATTGCCCGCATGAAGCGGGAGATCGCCGAAGCCATCAAGTAAGACGCTTGGGGATGATGCGAACGGATATTATGCCCTCCACGGCGAACGCCGCACGCACCGCTTCCTCGTCGACGGCCTCGTCGCAGTCAAGGAGCGTGCAGGAATAGTCGCCTTTGCTCTTGTTCACCATATTGCTGATATTTATCCCCATCTTCGCCAGCGAGCCCGTCTGCGTGCCGAGCATCGAGGGGATGTTTTTGTGCAGCACGACGATGCGCGGGCCCACGTCCCATTTCTCGGCCTGGACCGTAGGGTAGTTGACAGAGTTGAGGATGTTGCCGTATTCGAGGAAGTCCATTACTTCCTCTATGGCCATGATGGCGCAGTTTTCCTCGGACTCTTCGGTCGAGGCGCCGAGGTGCGGGATGAGCAGCACGCCTTCGACGCCGAGCATGTCGTCGGTCGGGAAGTCCGTGATATAGTAGCGTAGCTTCTTTTCCGCGAGCGCGCGCTTGAGGTCTTCGGGGACGACAAGCTTGTCGCGCGAGAAATTGAGCAGGACGGCGTTGTGTTTCATTTCGCCCAGGAGCGCGTAATCGAACATGCCGTTGGTCTCTTTGTTGGACGGCACGTGGATGGTTACGTAGTCGCAGTTCGGCAGCAAGGCCGGAAGCTTGTCATAGAGCTTGACGGACGGCGAAAGGTCGTGGGCCGCCTTCAGCGAGAGGTAGGGGTCGTAGCCGACGACGTGCATGCCGAGCGCTTCCGCCGCGTTGGCGACTATTACGCCTATATACCCGAGCCCGACGACGCCGAGCGTCTTGCCCTTGATCTCTTTGCCCGCGAACCGGGACTTGCCCTTCTCGACGGTTTTTGCCGCGTTTTCCGTCAGCGCGCCCGCCCACTCGATGGCGGCGGGGATGTTGCGGGAGGCCATGAGCATGCTCGCGAGGACGAGCTCCTTGACGGCGTTGGCGTTCGCGCCCGGCGTGTTGAAGACGACGATCCCCCGCTCGGAACACTTGTCGATCGGGATGTTGTTGACGCCCGCGCCCGCGCGCGCGACCACCAGCAGGTTCTCCGACAGCTCCATCTCGTGCATGTCGGCGCTGCGGACAAGTATCACTGTCGCGGCGTCTATATCGTCCGTCATTTCGTAATTGTCGGACAAAAGGGCGGCGCCCTTGGGGGAAATCTTGTTAAGTGAAGCTACCTTGTACATACCGTCTCCTTTTTACGGCTTTCAACCCGTATTCTTATTGCCTGAAACCCTCAAAACGCGGCGCGGGCCAAAGCCGCGGCCGCATCAATAAAGGATAACGCAACAGGCCCGCAAATGCAAAAGATTTTTGGCGGCGCCATTGGGCTTTGCCGGCGGGCCGTTGAGCGTTCTTGCCAGCGGGCCGTTGAGGGTTCTTGCCGGCGGGCCGTTGAGCGTTCTTGCCGGCGGCCGTTGAGCGTTCTTGCCGGCGGGCCGTTGAGCGTTTTTGCCGGCGTTTTGCCTGTGGAGAACGCGGCGAACAGCACAAAAAGAATCGTCAGGCTGTGCGAAAACAGCTCAAGGGCAAATACGGCAGATCGGTTAGATCGTGGAAGATCGTGGAAAACCAAGGCATTGAGGCCGTCTCTTGGCAATTTGGCGAGGAAACAGTAAAAAATGGCACAAAAACGGACTTATGCACGGTTTTTTTGAGGTTTTGGCCGTCTTGAAGGCCTTTTTGCGCAAAACCGGGGCTAAAACCATGCACAAGTCCGTTTTTCAGCCAAAAAATCGCCAAACCCCGCCAAATGCAGCCCCCAGCTTGATTTAGGCGACCCGGTGACCCCGGGCCGATCCCTAACGAGCCTTGCGAACCGTAATTCCCCATCAAACAATGACAGATATTCAGACGTCACCCCGGCAGGGTGACGTTCGAGGCCGCCGGTCACGCAGCGCTCATCATGACACAGTTCTCGGCGGTCTCCACTTCTTCCAATGATGACTCTTCTTCCCCCGGCAACCCTTCTTCACTCAGCGATTTTGTTTTGGCCTGCGCCATACAAAAAGAAGTCAGGTTTTGCGCGGCTGCCGACAGGGCTGTTTTCACACAGTCTGACGTCCCCGGCGTGTTCAAAAAGAACCGGCGTGTTATATGGTTCTCCAGGTTTCCCAGGGTGTATTGGCGCAGGCTCCGTAAACTGCCCGAAAGCAGCTTTGACCGGCGGTGCAGGGCTGCGCTTCCGGACGGATCGTCGAAAATTGAGCCGTTTGCATTCTCGGAGTTCATGCTTCCAAACTCACGATCCTCAATCCTCCGACGTAGCGGCATAGTAGAACCTGCTGAGCCATACCATGGCTATCCTGCTTGAGCATTTTTCATCCGCCCGGTATTCGGCGGGGCCGGATTCGTCGAAAATCCCCATGTCATTGAGCTTTTCGAAGATAAAGTCTTCGTCTGAGAAAAAGTCGTCCGGCAGGTCGGGGCTGAGCGCAAGCGCCATGGTCTTGTACATGATGATAGCGGCCTCGTGCTGCGTCAGCGTCCTGTATTCGTCAATATAGCCGTCAGGGGCGTCCAAAACGCCGATGTAGACAAGCAGGGCCACAAACGGGTCGGTCCCCTTGTATCCTTCGCCTATGATCGGGAAAAAATTCGGATATAGCGTATCAAGCGTAGACAGGTCGCGGTACAGGTCGGTCATGAAGACTGCGTACTCCGTGATCGTGATCGGCGAGTCAAGCCAGTCCAACGGAGCGGTAAAGCCGCGCGACAGCATGTGACGGACATCATCGCGCGACCAGTCGTCCGGCAGGTCCGATTCGTCGTCTATAATCTCGAACTTGAAATCCTTGCTTGAGACCAGGCCGGCAGAATTTACCGCCGTACGCGTGAGTGTGTGCTCGCCCGGCGGGATCTCGTAGGGATACACGAACAAGGAGGTGGTGTAGCCGAAATGCTCGCCGTCCAGGAGCCATTCCCCGACGTCATTTCTTATCCATCCTTCATGCTCGACGAACGTTTTCGTGTACTCCAGCCAACCATCCTGCCTGTCGTATATATCAAGGTTCAATATATAGTCATCAGTGACTTTCAGCAGTACGGTTTCGCTGTTGTCGGCGATGATGATCGGCGCCTTGTACTGGACTTTGATGCCGGCGCTTTTGTTTTCGGACGTATTGACGCCGTCGGAGGCCAGTATCAGGAAATAGCCGTCGTCCGTCCCCGCTTTGCTGGAAAGGTCGATTTCACATGAATTGCCTGCGATCCCTGTCTCCAACAAAAACTGCTCGTCTTCTTTCGGGCAGTACCATATTTCAAAATACAGGTCGCCTGTGCCCGCGCCTGACGCTTCCCATGTCAGGGTCGTTTTGTCCGGTATCTCCTGGCCTTCGGCCAGGCCTGTGAAAGCGACCGTCGGCGCGTTCTTTGATACGTCCCGCGTAAGTATTTCCTGCCCGCCTTTCTGGATGGCGATTTTTGCAGTGTTTTCGGGCAGGAGCGCGGTGGCCTCTACCGGGACCCAATCGCTTTCGACATAGAACTGCTCTCCTTCCGCGCTTGCCTGGACGCCCAAATCAGCGTCAAAATAGACGACGGACAGCCTTTTGCCCGCAGCGTCATAGAAGCTTGCCGCATACTCGCCGTCCGCTTTGGCGGTGATCGCGGGCATGTGCCGGCCTTCATATACAAACCAGGGGTCGGGATAGTAGGCGCCGTCCGTATCGGCATAGCCGGAGATTTTTATTACTCTATCCTTTCTCTCCGAGGCGCCCGTTTCGTCGTTTGTTTCCTTTTTGCTGTTGAACTCGGTAGCCGTCGGGTACCATATAAGGTCCCAGCAGACAGTGCACTCGACATAATACTCGTCATCGGTATATTCGTCCATATGCGTGGTCGCCCCACATTTGTCGCAGACGATGTTTTCTCCCGTGACCCATGCGAAATCGCCGCAATTATGGCAGGCGACAGCAAAGGCCGGGGCGATGATGTCACCGAGGCAGCTGGGGCATTGCCCCCAGTACTCAAACTCAAGGTCGCCTTTATCCTGCCAGGCCGACTGCCCGGTATACGAATTGAACAGATGGTTCCAGATGTCCGAGGTTATCCACCTTGTGTAAGGGTCCTGCCCCGTCGCATAGCCCATATAGCTGGACACGGGCCCCAGAAGGGTACGGTCACGAAGGCGGTATGCGCGCTGTTCGGGGTAGACCACGGAACCCGACCCGTCAATGCCGTATTCATTGGCGCCTACCACTTTGTCGCTCGTCCCG
>Ga0082212_10010726_pt1 | contig 11701 bp, 10 predicted proteins | sample TergutNt197P3_FD_71548 | JGI IMG/M metagenome (GOLD analysis project Ga0082212, IMG submission 71548) | Neocapritermes taracua P3 segment gut microbial communities from Petit-Saut dam, French Guiana - Nt197 P3 | ecosystem: Host-associated > Arthropoda: Insects > Digestive system > Gut ... | reverse complement strand
CACAGAATCGACGAACCAAAGACTGTGCGGGATATGAAACGTTGTAGCCGACCACTTCAAAAAATGGACAGTCTCGATGAGGGTAGGATCGAAAAGGTTTTAGAGGACTTGGTGAAACTTGGCAAGGTTGAGCGGCACATCGATACGGGTGTCGGCAATCATGGGACGGTTCGATACAGTGTCAAACGCCAACCTTTGACCGCTGACGTTGACGTTAGACCCATATTTTTCGAGAATTATGCGCCTAGTGTCAGCGTCAACGGTGTCGACACTTCCGAAAATGTTTTTTCAGTCCCTGATGTGGTTGAAGGTTTTGAAGGATATGCAAACCCGAAATCACCTTCGGAGTCTGTTACGCAATCCTATGATGGTGAGTATGGTAGCAATGCCGAGTTTTTTGATCGTGATGCCCGCCGTCGTCGCTACAGTCCCAGCAACTACGACACCGAACTGGATGATTCTGCACAATACGAAATCGAAATTCCGTCCGTTGACACCGTTGACGCTGACGCTACACCCATATTTGCCGATAACTGCGCTCCTAACGTCGACGGTCACATCGTCAACGTAGCGGAAGATGATATTCCTGTCGTCGGTGGGAAGAGGAGGATTAGAGAATGCTTAAAAATGATGTGCAGTTCTGGAAGCACCATAGAGGAGTCACCGAAATCGGCTGTACCCGCAACAGTGAACGTTTCTGAATCAGAAGTTGTGGCAGATGTTGCCGGGCGCATCTTTACCGCAAAGGGTAGGAAGTACGAAGCATCAGGCAGACTGACAGACGACGGCTCGTTTAGAGTGATTACGGGCACCAGTATCAACCCAGCAGAATCACCATTAATGCCTCTCACTATCAAGACGCAGCGAGATGAACTCATACTGGCGGGTACGGTCAAGGACTTTGTGTTTGTAGAGGACTACGTTTTCAAAACTGCATCGGCAGCGGCGGGCACCATATACGGAACACACATTAACGCAACCAGATTCTGGAAGGGGTTGGGAGACGCAGGTGCGGAGTAGTCCGCATGTGGTCGATACGGTGGCGAGAGCGTGTGTAGATTTTCTCAATGTTGCTCTCTGTATTGACGAGGGCATTGCAGGCGACTAGAATTATAGACGGTCAGGTGAGTATTTGCCGTGCTTGAAAAACATGCACTGGAAGTGAGCAATCGAAAAAAGAAATCCATACCGGAGAGCAGTCGCCCAAAGCGGACGAAGAAAGAGGGGTACACCATCGACCTTGAATTTCGGAGTCTGCTCCCCGCTAAAACGCCGGAGGAGTACGAGGATTTGAAGAATGCAATTCGTAGCGAGGGCAAAGTCCGTGAGCCATTGGTGGTTTGGGATGAAAAGAATATTCTCCTTGACGGGCACCACCGCCATGATATTTGCAAGGAACTCGGTATCTTGCCACCGATTGACAGAATATCCTTTGCGAGTCGGGATGAAGCCAAAGCATGGGTAGTGCGGAATCAGTTAAAGTATCGCCGTAATTTGAACTCGTTCCAACGAATCGAAGCCGCATTGAAGTGCAAGCCATACTTTACGGCAAAGGCGAAGGAAAACCAACGAGCGTCCGGGGGAGCGGTTTCCCGGAAATCCGGTAAACCGGTAGTGGCTAACAAAGAGGTAGCGAAACTTGCTGGAATAAAAGACCCAGATGCCGTGAGGAAGGTGGAGAATATTTTGGTAAGGGAAAATGAGCCCGAAGTTGCCAAGGCTATCAATGCTTTGCGTAGGGGGGACGCAGGCATTTCAATCGGCGAGGCTCACAGACTGTACGGCAAAAAGAAAGCCAAGACACCACTCCGACTACCGAAGGGATGGAAAACGATAGAAGAGCAGGATATGTCACCTGATTTCCTGTCCGCTATAAAAAGAGGTCTCAAGCATCCGAGAGTCCCCAGCGTGGTGCCCGGTACGAACATCAAAAAGGTTGAGATTGGACTGGCGACCTTGTATTGCGGTGATAACCGAGAAATCATTGGCATGTTGGAATTCGACAGTATCGTCACCGACCCGCCTTACGGGATGAATCGATTCTGCCGCTGGGACAGTTGGAGTAGGAAAAGGCAGAGCGATGGCACGTGGGCGACAAAGGACATCTACAAAGAGATCGATTGGGATAACGAGCCACCGGATTTGACGTTCTTGTTGGAGCGGAATGTACCGACGATGATTTTCGGGGGCAACTTTTTTTCGTTACCGCCGAGCCGTAGGTGGATCATCTGGGACAAATGCAAATACGGATTATCTTTTGCGGAAGTCGAGATGTGCTGGTGTTCGTTCGATGGACTTCCAAGAATTTTCAAGTGTATCCCGGATCATGTCAGTAACAGAAAAATGTCCGATGTACACGCAACGCTGAAACCTGTTGAAGTGATGAAGTTTTGTATTTCACATTTGCCGAAGGGTAGCGACAATATCATCTGCGACCCCTATCTGGGAAGCGGGACAACGGGTGTGGCTGCGATTCAAATGGGTAGAGCATTTGTCGGGATTGAGCAAAATGAGGAGTATTTTGAGACTGCCTGTCAAAGACTCGAACATACGCTATATCAACCTTCCCTGTTTGAAGACGACGAAGAGTGAGCGGCGGAGTGTCGGTGCTATTGGTGTTTGACGGGTACGGTGGAAGGGTAATTTGCGTCAAACTCGCCCTTGCCTTCGCACCAAACGTACCGGGGCTTGACCGACAGATGTGTTTTCCTTGTCCGAAAAACAGATGAATCGGCACATGTGCCTTTTTAAGTTCAGGACGAAACGAGTCAAGAGTCTTCGCCAACGTCGAAAAGCCCCAAGGTTGCCCTGTCTGGCGTTGTTTTTGTTCAAGGGGATAAATGCCGATGAGTCACACTCAATCGCAACACGAGGGCAACAGTTGCAAACACGGGGGAGAACCGGCGTTAGCGGTCATATACAGGGCGTGAGTGGCGGGCAGGTTTTCTGAAAACCCCTCCGCCCCCTGTTTTTTTGTCTTCAAACATGGTAAACTGGGCGCACAATTAGAAATTCCGCTCCGGTTGCGTACTGGACGGATTGAATTTAGAGTTACACAACAAGCCATCAAGAACCGCCTCGGCGGACGATTTTTTCTACAGACGAACCGGGCAACCGGGTAGAAGATCAGCAGTGGACTGTATAGTTGCGTATGCTCCCCGTAGAGGGAGCGTTGCGTACAGTCTGCGGAGTAGATCAGCATTGCGTCCTATGTACAAAGCAATGCGCCACGTTCGTCTGTGGGATTGAGCCGTTTCTTGATGGGCGTGCCGCTCCCGTTTCTTGGGATAGTATCTTGTTGCCGTGGCTCGGCTTGGTTTTAACCTACACTTTCGGACATCACCACGGCATACTTCAATTTTTACGTTACAGAATTCCAATGCCCAACTATTTTTACCTTGACGCAAATGGACAGAAACAGGGACCCGTCAATGACCAGCAACTTCGAACGTTGGCGACACGAGGGATCATCACTCCAGACACGCCGTTGGTAGCGGACACCGGGCACAAAGGAAAAGCCGGGCAGATCCGGGGACTCTTCAATGACTCGTCCCCTGAATCGATTGTACCTGTTGCTGATCACCCGACATTAAAGAGTTCATCCCCTTCTGCCAACGTGAACCGCAAATTTTTATCACGGTCTGCCATTGCTTGTGTTCGCTCGCTATTGTACTCCAAGTCTTTCCGACTATGGGTACTTGTGGGCAGTCTTCTGCTGGTTGTTACAATATGGTGGGGCATTGTGGAATGGAATAAGCCCCCCCATGGTATTGCTAGATATAACGACACATTTAGTGCGGCATTCTCTGGAACAGTTCAACATCTCAAATACTTTAACAGAATTGGCCTCATCGATGTCAAAGTACATGGGAGTTCGCTGTTATTTTTGGCGGCATCTAATCCAAATGTAGAGGTTTGCAAATACCTCATTTCAAAAGGAGTCGATGTCAACGTGAAAAACTACAAGGGCGAGACACCGTTATACCGGGCAGCATCTTGTCACAATATCGAGGTTTATAAATACCTCATTTCAAAAGGAGCCGATGTCAACGTGAAAAATAACAAGGGCGAGACACCGTTACACAAAGCAGCATCTGATCACGATGTAAGAAATGCAGAGGTTTGTAAATATCTTGTTTCAAAAGGAGCCGATGTCAACGTGAAAAACAATACGGGCGGTACCCCACTTCACGATACGTGGAATGTTGAAATCGCCCAATTTCTCGTTTCAAAGGGCGCAGATATTAATGCAAAAACGAATGAGGGCAATACCCCACTCCACACGGCAGCATTGGACGGTAGGATTGAAATCTTCAAATATCTTGTTTCAGAAGGGTCGGATGTCAATGCGAAAAACAACTATGATGAGACACCACTGCACCATGGTTTCGAGAAGATTAGTCGTTTTGTTTTTATTCAGTCGACTGATTATCAAGAATATGTTATTGAATGGCTAAAATACATTATTTCACTGGGAGCCGATATAAACGCAAAAAACAAAGACGGTAGAACGCCGCTACATCATGCCATGCGTTCTTTCAATATTGAGGTTTGTAAGTACCTTGTTTCGCAAGGAGCCAATGTTCATGCCAAAGACAGCGATGGCGATACCCCACTCCATAATGCGAGGAATGTTGAGATCGCCCAATTTCTCGTTTCAAATGGCGCAGATGTTAATGCAAAAAACTCCGTCGGTCAGACACCGCTCGATGTGGCTAGGGAGAAGAATAATATGGCGGACGTTGGTCTGAAACCCGTTGGTCTGACACGGTTCGATGTGGCAAGGGAAAAGGAGAACATGGCGGTCGTTGAGTACCTTGTCAGCGTAGGTGGTAAACCGGGGTCCGAAACATCGATAGAAGAAACACCGCCGAAACAAAGTGATGTGCAACCCCCTCCAGTAAAACAGATGCTGTATACCGCCGCAGAGCGACAGGAAATCGACAGATTTTGTACAAAATATGACATAAAAGACGTGAAAAGAGAGTATAAAGGTGGCGGGACAATCCTTCATTTGGCGGCAGGTGACGGGAACGTTGCTGTTGCCAAATTTCTCATTGCCGAAGGAGCGGAAGTTGATGCAAAAACCGATGCAGGGCAGACACCGCTCGATGTGGCAATAGAAAAGAATTATACTGCGGTCGTTGAGTACCTTGCCAGCGTAGGTGGTAAACCGGGAACATCGATAAACGATTACATTGAACTCAAAGGGCATACATATTTTCATTTCATATCAGGTGCTTCTTCAGTTTCTTCTTCGGTCGCTTTTTCTCTCGACGGCAAGAAGGTGATTACGTGCGGTTCAGGTATGTCTGGTCGTAATGAAATTCAGACTGTCCGAATTTGGGATGCCGAGTCAGGCATGGTATTGCACGAATTGAAGTTGGAAGGACATAACGGTGGTAAGCCGATCACAGTTTCTCTCGACGGCAGGAAAGTGGTTTCGTGTGGTTCGGACGGAACCGCCCAAATTTGGGATGTCGAGTCAGGAAAGGTATTGAAAAAGTTGGAAGGGCATACAAATGTTGTCCAATCAGTCGTTTTTTCTCCCGACGGCAAGAAAGTGTTTACGTGTGATTTGGACATGACCGCCCGAATTTGGGATGCCGTGCCGGGAGGGGAATGGACAAAGTTGGAAGGGTATGTAATGGCTTTCCAATCAAATTTTTCACCCGTTCCGTTTGCTGCTTTTTCTCCTGACGGCAAGAAAATGATTTCGCTTGGTTCGGACGGAGGCATGGGGAATTCGACCGTCCGAATTTGGGATGCCGAGTCAGGAATGGTACTGCACAAATTTAAGTTGGAGGGACGGGATAGTCTTGTTCAATCTTTCGCTTTTTCTCCTGACGGAAGAAAAGTGATTTCATGTGGTTCGGATGCGACTGGACGCAGCGGAATCCAAACCGTCCGAATTTGGGATGTCGAGTCAGGAAAGGAATTGAATAATTTGGAGGGGCGTGTCAATTATGTTCCATCAGTCGTTTTTTCTCCCGACAGCACGAAAGTGATCACGTGGGGTTCGGACGGGATTGCCCAAATTTGGGATACCGAATCGGGAAAGGAATTGAAAAAGTTGGGGCTTGCTGGTAATCCTTCATTTGCCACTTTTTCTCCAGACAGCAAGACAGTCATTTCATTGGGTTTGGACAAGACCGTCCGAACTTGGGATGTCGAGTCAGGAAATGAATTGAAAAAGTTTGAGTTAGCAGGTATTGGGCAAGTGTTTTTTTGTGTCCCATCGATTACCCTTTTTTCTCCTGATTGCAAGAAGGTGATTTCGTATGGCTCGGACATGTATAACACCGCCCGAATTTGGACTTTGAAATAGCCGAACAGCAGAGAGTCATCTCAACCTAACAATACAATTTACAGCAGCCGCCGGTTCTTCAGAACTGGTGGCTTTATTCGTTTCACGCCGTTGTTTGCAATCACCGTGATTGTGGCGGCGTGGAGAAGAACCTAACTGAAAGGAGAACACAATGAATGAAACCACCCCCACCGGATATACACTCCAAATGAGTGTCAATTACAGGCAAGTTCCGGGTGCATTATTTTGCAGAGGGACTGCGCCGCAAGGACTTGCCTTCAAAGTACCGAAGTTACAAGCCCAAAAGGAAGTGCTAAAAAAACTTTTACTTGTTGATGGTGTCTCGTTACTGGACAAGCCGTACATCTACATTCTGCTCGGCGTAAACTCACAACTGGAAGAGGAGGCATATATTGGGCGAACCCAATCCATACGTGACCGGCTGGATTATCACTCCTTCTCACAACATTCCAGATGGACGAACTGGGAGTACGTGATCATATTCTGTCCAGACGGAGGCACACTTGGTATAGGAGAGTTTATCGACATCGAATCACAACTCATCAAGGATGCAAAAAAAGCCAGAAGGTTCGATGTGCGTAACAGGCAAAGTCCTGACCCACGTTCCAGTGAGACGTTTGGAGTGGGAATTGCGACATTCGTTCAAATCACCAAAATGCTTTGCAGTGCGCTTGGATACAGGCTATTCGAACCTGCCGACCAAAGTCGGCAAAATATGTCTAACGACCTGCCTATCTTTACCACACCTGCCCAAGCCAAATTCAAAGCGAAGGGCAAAATGACAGGCGATGGCAATCTGTTTATGGTGCTTGCTGGCTCCACTATCTCGCCAACGATAACCAGATCCATCACTCCCATCGCAAAAGCAGAGCGGAAAAACCTCCAAGCGTCGGGAGTCATCAAGAATCTCAAGTTCAAACGGAATCATGTTTTTCGCAGTGCTTCGGTAGCAGCGGCTGTTGTCTCTGGCAAAAACGCCAATGCCAACAATGTGTGGGTTAATCTAAAAGCATTCAGGGACGGCACCGCAGACGAGGAATAGTTCATTTTTCGGTCGCCACAGAGCAACGTGTGCGGTAGTTGTATGGACGGTCGGGGTTTTATGCCTGACGGAACAAAGCCCCGCAAATCGGCGGAGTAGCGGTTTTCACAAAAATGCGTTTTGAACCCCCTCCGTGCCCGTTGACTGTTGACGTTAGACCGCTGACTCACGAGATTTGTGCGTCTAACGTCAGCGTCGACGCTGTCTGCACGGAGAAATCAATTGTCAGACTTTCATGCGTGTGGCAAGATTGGGATGCATCAGACCGTGAATGTCTCCCAGAGTTGCAATGCTCTCGAACATTGCCCGCATTAACAAATTTGCAAATAATGAATCGATAAGACATGAACAGTGAGCAGATTTGTTTGCGGACTCCCAACGCCCACTACTCTGGCTTGACTGTAGCAGTTCTGTCCCTGTTGACCGAAAAGGGGTACAAGATGTATAATGCTAAAATGCAGAATAGGAAAAAGCGAGTATATGTTGACTCGTCGGTTGTTGGCGGGAAGTTTAACACACGGCTTGCGGAGCAGACCAAACCATTCTGGGATGCCGTCGAGAGGGGCGAAATCACGATCATTGTTTCGGACGTGCTGATAGATGAATTGAATGGGGCACCGGAGCGTGCCCGTGAATTTTACCGTTCACTACCGGAATCTCTGATTGAGCGAGTCGTTTCGACGGACGAATCGGACGATTTGGCAGAGAAATACATTGCCGAAAATGTTGTCGGGGAATCGAGTCTTGCCGATTGCAAGCACATTGCCCTTGCGACCATTACCTGTGCAGACGTGCTTGTGAGTTGGAATTTCAAGCACATTGTGAATATTGACCGAATTCAAGGGTACAATAGCGTCAATGAAAAATTGGGTTATCCTCGAATCGAAATCCGAACCCCATACCCATACGAGGTGATCCATGACGAAAATTGACACTGATTGGGCTTCCGATATTATCCCCGGTTTTGATGTTCTACAGTGGAAGCAGGAGAATCAGGCTCGGATTCGTCGTGAAACCGAAGGAATGACACGAGAACAAATCCGTGAGCATCTTCGGCAAGCCGTCGAGGAGGACATCTGCTGGCGAGCCGAACATGTGAAGTCCGCCGAGTCTGTTGGCAAATGACGTTTCACGCCAGCGTTATGCGACGAACGGAAGTTGACCGCCACAGGGCGAGCGTGTCGACGATTGGGCGACGGTCGTGGTCTTGTACCATAGCGGACAATGCCCCGCAAATAGACGTTGAGTGGTAGCAAAATGCAATTTACACGCTTTTTAGAATTCCTGCATACCGGATTTCATACCGAATAAAAAACGGTATACCGAGAAAACCCGACAAAATATGGTATCAAAAGATAAGGTTTGACCACCCTTGACAAAGCCGTTTAGTTGTGCTAAACTCATACGTACTAGGCTTTTATGATTACTAGGCGTTACAAACCAACCTCTTTCGCAATGCTGAGGTCGGGGGTTCGACTCCCCTTCGCTCCAATGATAGTTAAGTGTTTGAAACATAAGGACTTGCAGAAACAGGCACAAAAATATAGCGTTGCCATAGGCTAATTTTTAGGCTAAATTTAGGGTTTAGCCTACCTGAAAACGCCCCTACGTTGCGATTTAAGAGCATTTTGCCCAAACTACCAAAATCCGAATTTTGATTACAACGCCACGTAATCAATCCTATGCGATTTTAGGAAAAATGCAACTACCGTCAGATCAGTGGGCAACTTTTCTGTTTCCCAGAGTTGCCCAAATGTTGCCACTCCCATCGGTGCCAACGCCCCCGGCTTCCCACCGACATTTTAGCAAGAATGACCCATCCCATCGAATTTTCCTACAAGGTTACAGAGAACTTTTATGCCGGAGAATATCCTTTCAGGAGGACGGCAGATGAAGGTTTGCCGAAATTGCAACAGTTGCTCGACTTTGGTATCAAACATTTCATCGACCTGACCGAGCCGCCCGACAGATTGACTCCGTACAGGGAACATCTACCAGAGGACACCGAATATACCCGATTCCCGACCGTTGACATGACCGTACCGAACCTCAAAGACTTACGAAAGATACACGAGATCGCCAGTAAATCCGAAGTGAAGGTTTATGTCCATTGCAAGGGTGGATTCGATAGGACTGGTGCAACCGTCGCTACTTTTTTCGTATTTGATGGGAGAACAGCGGAACAGGCAAGAGGGATGTACATTCAGACAGTCCCAAATAGAATACGCACAAGATACGGGTCAATGTTTCTGCCCTTGATCGAGAGGACGGAGTTTAGAGCATTGAAAGAATACCAGCATTTTTTGAAACAGCGGCAGTAGTAATAAAGGACACAACCACATCGAAAGGAAAGATCATGAGAATTTTACTCGGCTACCTAATGGCACAGGCACGACGATATACCGCCATCGACTTCACGTTCTTCAAATTGGTACTTGTCAGTTTTGGGATTCTGCTGGGGAGTTATTTTGCGGCATTTTTCCAAAGCATCATCATACTAATCTGGATTATTTTTATTGTGTCGTGGATTGCCATAATGAGGGCGACCTTCAGGAAACCATAGGATCAGAGTCTGAAAAATAGCAGTACCAAACGGGGAGGCATTGCTACTCCCCCTTCGTTACCGCTCTCATTCTATCGGTGCTGTTGCTGTTGATCGTCGAAATACAACCTCGACACTCGGAGAAATTCTACTTCGGCAGGTGTAGCGGGAACGTTAAGTGGATTACGCATAGCGTCAGGCATCGGCGGCAGTGTCGGTTTCCGTAATGCCCTTTTGATAAGCCTTGCCCTGTGTTTCAAGTCCTTCACCACCGGCGAAAACAACCATTGATAAGGATGTTTCCATAAGGACGGTTTCTGACATTTGATTTCCCATCGGATACTGTCCAGTTCGGAAATGTACTCACGCTCATTAGGACGATAACTTTCTTTTGCTCTCATGATTTTACCTTTCGTGTTAGGGTTTGTAAATGTTTGCGTGAACTCTCACGCAGGCATTAACGTTACCTACCATGAGATCGCATGCCTTTTACCCTCAATCCTAATAATTGTTTGATATTCCTTGGTTGGGGTTATCTATTGATAGGAGGATTTGTATTGTGTATCAACCCGTTTGAGTGTTTGATCAAGAAAAATCGACCGAGCATTTTATAAAAACCCCCCTATGTTCCTACACAATAACAACTTACAACATTCTTAAAAAATTATTTCCAAAAACACCCCCTTAATTGCTTTATGTATAGAGGGACATATTTTTCATTCGCATTGTATCTGAACAGAGTGTTTTGATAATGCCGATGGTGTTCCCTCTCTTACATGAAAGGGTCATATCATGACTACAATTGCAAACACCACGTCCGCTCCCGTTCCCTTCGATGTTTTGTACAGAAGGATGTTGCCGCAATTCCGGTACTACGCCAAGTGGCTTGTTCGTCGCAAGGGAAGGTGGATTGACTTCGATGACGTGATTCAAGAGTTGTCGGGATTCGCATTGGAAGACTACACTTCGCTGGTTCGGCGGGGCAAAGAAACATTCTACACGCCGATTGCAAAGTATGCAATCAAACGCCACCGTGAAGGGAGACGTTTCGTTGGGACAAACACCACCGATATTCTCTCCGAGCAGACGCAGAAACTCGGTCGGAGCGATACCTGCCAGTTGAGTCAATTTGACGATGAACCGAGAAACTGGGGCTTGGGTCTTTATCAACGGCAACCGGATATAGCGGACGCTGTACAGATGCACCTTGATTATGAGGCGTGGTATCAACGGCAAACGCCGAGGGATCAGGCAATCATAAAAGATTTGTCTTATGGCGAAACAACCGGCGATGTTGCAAAGAAGTATGGTGTGTCGGCGGGACTCATCAGTCAGTATCGAAAAAGATACTCTGATTCATGGCATGCGTTCATTGCCGATAAACGGGAACCGGCATAGTTCACGTAGTTAACAGAGTATAGGGGAGAGGGATTTACGTTCCTTTCCCTTTTCTTTTTACCCTTATTCTAAAAGGCATAACCTCTTTCGGCAAAGAACCGTGATGTATAAATGTCATGTTTTTTCTAACCCATTATGAAAGCCATGCTCATTCAGACTTTGCAGCGTTGGATGTTTGCAACCAGTCGCCGAAGGCGACCATTGTACTCCCGATTCCATCGACCGCAAGACCCACCCTCGGCGACATGTGTTGCCGCTTGACTGTTTCATTAACCTCCTAAGGAACAGTCCGCAAATTAAATTATCAAATTGCTCTTTCACCACTACAGTTAGATTGCTATTCTTCACTTTTCCACTTCCCGTTTTAGAGCAGATTTATGCGTCGTAGTCA
>Ga0082212_10010724_pt1 | contig 11704 bp, 6 predicted proteins | sample TergutNt197P3_FD_71548 | JGI IMG/M metagenome (GOLD analysis project Ga0082212, IMG submission 71548) | Neocapritermes taracua P3 segment gut microbial communities from Petit-Saut dam, French Guiana - Nt197 P3 | ecosystem: Host-associated > Arthropoda: Insects > Digestive system > Gut ... | reverse complement strand
AGTTGCGGGGTGGCCAAGTCCGTCATCGAATCGCTAAATACGCAAGGTTTCGTCGGGAGAGCGGCGGACTTTGCGTGGGAGTCGGCCACGGCGTCCCAGGAGCCTAGCCAGCGGCAGCAGTTCCTCGCGTTCTATGCCAAGACCGCGGTGGCATTGGACAGGGAGGATGAAGTCCTGGCCAATCTGAATTCGATGAACGCTCCGGGATATATCTACGCAAGCGCGGCCTGGTGGCTGGCCGGTAAAGGCAAGATACAGATGGCGCTGACAATGCAGGATGGGGCGTCGTTGGCGTCCATTGTGCAGGACGGCAAAACGGCGTCCGACGTAATGGATGCGATGCGGACAGTCCGGCAGGAACGGCAAAAGATGGCCGAACGGCAAATAAATCGCTGTCTCGCCATAGCGGGCGAATTTACCCTTGCCGCGGAGAAAGCGAAAGAAGCCGGTGACGGCTCTAAAGCCGATGAGTACGGCAAGCAGGCAGCAGCCTTTAAGTCGCTCGCCGGTGAGATGGAAAAAGAAAAGTAGAGTAAAACGATGAACGGGGGAGAGAGGAGGCATGATGTTCCTCTCTCCGCCCTTCGCTTGTTATTGTTATACGGTATGAAATGGACTGGTCGCTTCCGTGGCCGGTGGTGTATGTAAAAATAAAATAAGACCCCCAACAAACAGAAGGAGAACTGGTCATGAAGGCTATTGGTTATTGTTATCGTATGGCGACGATGTTGTCGTTTTCGGTGATGCTGGCGTTGGGGGCTTATACGGCATGGGCATGTGAACCGCCTACGTCGTCATCTTGCCAATGCGATGCTGGTTGTGGATGCGACCCCCCTAGCTGCCCGGCGAAGCTATGTGAAAATACTGCCTGTGGCCCAGTGCGGTATCTCGACGGTGAGATTATCATGCGAACCAACGATCTGGGAGGCGAAGGATTGTTGGGACACAGCCGTTTTTACAGTAACCGCGAGGCCAACGATGACCACGGTCAGGGCTATGGCTGGTATGTGGAACAATGGCCGTCTATCGCCCCGGAAGGCGGAAATATGATGGTCTTGTTCCGACCGAGTAAGAGCTATTGGTTTGCCCCGAAGGCGGGTGGCTATGCGACTCTTTACGGCGCCCACCAGAAGTTGGACAAAGTCGGCAACGCATACCGCATGACCGACCCGGATGGAACCGTGTGGGAGTTCTTCGATTTACAGCAGTCCGGCTCGCCATCGACGCTTCCCAGTGGACTTTTCAAGCGGCGGGTCAGCCCCGGTGGCCAGACGGTGGAGGTCACGCGAACCACGGCCACGCGGATTACCCAGGTACAAATCACCAATCCAAACACCGCTCAGCCTTTCGAGCAATACGACTACACCTACGGCACCGGTAGCGCCGACAACAACCGGCTGACTTCAGTCCGTCTCAGCCGTTGGAATGGCACGGCGATGGTTCCCGTTCGCCAGACCAACTACGTCTACTACGGCGACAACGACCCCTGTGGCTCGCGCGGCGACCTGCGAACCGCAACGACGTATTATGCTTTTAACGCTGGCAATCAGCCGACCGGCGACAGCGATACGTACTATTACCGTTACTATACCGGTTCGAGCATCAAGGAATTCAACCACGGATTGAAGTATATCTTCTTCCCCCAGACCTACAAAAATCTCACGGCCTACCTGGGCCGTCCGCCGTTGTCAAGCGATTCCGACGCCACGGTGTCCCCTTACGCCTGCTATTATTTTGAGTACGACTCTATCTGGCGCGTAGCTCGTGAGGTCTTGTTCGGCAAGAGCCAGGAGTTTACCTTCGAGTACACCGAGAGGGGAGTGGACGAGAGTCCGAATGTCTGGAAGACGAAAACGGTCGAAAAGCAAATAAACGCCGGCGGTGGGCCCGTTTATACCAAGACGGTCTACACCAACGGCATTGCCCAGGTACTTCTGGCAGACCTGAAGGACGCTAATAATAAACATTGGGTTTCCTATCTCTATTATGACAACAATTATCGATTGTTGTTGCAGGCGGAGCCTTCGGCAGTCAGTGGTTACGGAACCACCGGCAGCGATACATGGAACGGTGCTGTCCCGACCTTCACGGCTGACGGCCTCGTCCGCGAAACGAGTTACTACGCTGCCACAACAGCCACCGCCACAACCCCCGGTGGCGCGGAGGGCTATCCGGCATATAACCTGCTCCGCAAGGCGCAATACTATCCCATGCCGATTTTTTCGACATACACAGCGCCGGGTCTTGCCGTCAACGGTAGTACGACCGCCGTGCTGACTTATCAACAATATTTCACTCATACCGGCGGCTCAACCACCATCTATCCCGTCGCCGCCTTGACGGTTTTTACTGATCCAGACGGCAGCGCAACTTCCGCGCTGACAGCCACTTACGCATACACTTGGCACCCGACAAGGCCTCTTCAGGTTCAGCAGCAGACGACAACCCTGCCTGCCGTTACGGCGAATCAAAACAACCAAACCGGTAACGCCGATGGCGCCGGCGGAATCACACAAAGACAAGATTATTATGACGCTGCCGGACGACTCACTTTCTCTCGCGACGAACGTGGACGCATTACTGCGAACATTTATGACCCCATCACCGGCCTTTCAACGCAAACAATCCGCGACGCATCTACCGCCGGCGCGACCGGCTGGGCTGTTCCCAGCGACGCCCTAAACCTTGTCACCGACTTCATGTACGACTACAAAGGCCGCATAATCCAAACTCTCGGCCCAGCCTTCACCGACAACCAGGGAAACAGCGTTCGCACAGCTGGGTGGACTGTTTACGACGACGCCGAACACATGACCTACTCGGCTCAAGGCTGGCGTGCTGACAACGGCACGACAACCGGTGCCGCCACGATGGTCTACCCAGTATTGATTCAAAAATATAATGCCGATGGTCGTCTCATGGAATCCATCCAATCCGCAATCGGAACATCCCCCACAGTCAGCGACTCCCTCCTTGACTTCGACGCCACAGCTCTCGCTGCTCTCAACACGCAATCCAATTACACCCGTTGGACTGCTAATCACTACAAAAACATGCGGCTGGTCGAAACCGCTATTTACTTCGATATTCCTTCTTCTGGCACCACCAACAACACCACCTTCGCCGGCTCGGCCAGCACTGCCGGCACCGACGGCGTTGCCACGGGTAACTATAACCTTATTCGTACCGGCTATCAAAATTTCGGCGACGCCACCAACCTCCGTAAAGGCCGCCAAAATAAAATTACCTCTCCCGGCGGCACTATCACCTGCAACGTTCTCGACGTATGGGGCCGCGTTATCGAAACCTGGGTCGGCACCAATGACACCGGCGCAACCGACGCTAATCCCGGCGGCGCATCGCCTAACAACATGACCCGCACCGCCAGTTACGTCTACGACCAGAACACTGCCCCCCTCGGCGGCGACGGCAATCTGACGCAGATCACCCAATATGTTGACAACACCGCAACCCGCACTGTCCGCTATAACTACGACTGGCGCAACCGCCAGACAACGGCCATCACTAGCGACAACACGAACACTTACATTACACAAAACACCTTGGATAACCTTGGCCGAACCATTCGCACCGACAAGTTCTACAACACCACCGGCGGCAGTACCGGCACGCTCATCGCCCGAAACGAAACCTCCTACGACAACCGCGGCCGCGCTTATCAGTCTCGCGCCTACGGCGTTGACATCGCCACCGGAAACACCACCGGAGTTCTTATCGGTAACACTTGGTACGACCCCGCTGGCAACGTCCTTATGACCAAACGCGCTGGTTCCGGCACCGCCGCCTTCACCAAAATGGCATACGACGGTTTGAATCGACGCATCACAACTTACTCTGGCTACACCCCTGGCGGCGGAGTATCCCCTACCCTTGACAGCGCAGTTGACCTGGTTTTCAGCCAAACTGAAACCACCTACGATCCTGCCGACAACATCATCTTTACCATCACGCGCAATCGCCTAGCTGACGCGCCTGCAACCCCCGGCCCTCTCTCTGTCCTACTGGCCCGTTCCTCCTACGCGGCCACATGGTACGACGGCCTCACCCGCATCACCGACTCCGCCAACTATGGTATCAACAATGGCATTCCCATGACCGCTGCCAATCGACCGGCCACACCTCCCACCTCCACCCCTTCCGTCCTAGTCAACGCTATCCTCTACAACGCCCGCGGCGAAGCCTACCAAACTATTGACCCGGCTGGTTGCATTGACCAACAAACCCTTGACAATGCCGCTCGCTTGGTCTCGACTGTCAAAAACGTCATTCCTAACGGCACCGCTTTCGACCAAAACATCACGGTGTTGACCGCCTATACCCCCGACAGCCAAATCGCCACTCTCACCGCAGTGAATCCAACCACAGGCAATCAGGTGACGAAGTATGCTTACGGCACCTCGCTGGCCACCGACACCATAGCGCGCACTGACCTGCTGAAGGGAGTAATATATCCTTCATCCACGAATACCTTCACTATATCCGGCGGTGTTCCCGTCTTCACCGGCACCTACAACCGCGTCGAATACACTTACAACCGCCAGAGTGAACGAACTACCACGAAAGACGAAAATAGCACCATCCATGCCTACGCCTACGACGGCATCGGCCGACTAATCGCCGATACTATCACCGCATCTGGTGTGGGCGTCTCTTCCACCGTGCAAAAAATCGCCCGCGCCTACGAACCACGTGGTATACTCGAACGCATCACCAGCTATAGTAATTCCAGTGGAACAACGGTCGCTAACGATGTATTACATCAATATGACTCTTTCAGCCGTTTAATTGCTGAATACCAGTCACGCTCCGCTCTCGCCACGACCGGCTCGCCGGGCGTTACGTACACCTACACCAACAGCAGCGGTAACGTCTCTCGGCCTACATCGCTCACATATCCTAGTGGTCGGCAAATTGCTTTCAACTATGCCTCTGGCGCTGCCGACGCTTTTAACCATGTCAGCAGCTTTTCTGATAACGTGGGGACGCTTGCCCAGTTTAGTTATCTCGGTCTTGACCGCATTGTCAAAGAAACCTACCCCACCCCCAACCTCACGCTCGACTACACGACCGCCGGCGCACTGGACAACTTCAACCGCATTGCCGACCATGCTTGGAAAGCTGGCTCAACCGATATTGTCCATATCCAGCACACCTATGACCTTGCAGGAAACCGTCTGACGCGCAACGATACCCTTGCCGTAAGTGCCGGTTTATCAGAAACTTACAACTACGATGGCGTAAACCAACTCATATCGCTCGCGCGGCCGAATGGCTCATCGGAAGACTTCACTTATGACACCACTGGCAACTGGACACAATACCAAACCGAAATTTTAACTCAAACCCGTACGCACAACCAGGCCAACGAAATCACAAGCATCACTGGCACGCCGTCCATCACTCATGACCAGGTCGGTAACATGCTGAGCGTACCCAAACCGTCCAACTGGGCGTCCAATTACGATTTAACCTACGACGCATGGAACCGCCTAACAAAAGTTATGGACGGTACTGCCACCATTGCAACCTATGATTATGATGGTTTAAATCGCCGTGTTCGCAAAGTCACCTCGACCGAAACCCGCGATTTCTACTACAACATCGACTGGCAATGCCTCGAAGAGCAAGTCAACAACACCCTCAATACCCAGTACGTCTGGGGACTCCGCTACGTCGATGATCTCGTCTGCGTTACTCTCAACGGTACCATGTTTTATGTCCTTCAAGACGCCAACTGGAACGTTGTGGCATTACTTAACGGTTCTACTGTTGTCGAACGCTATACCTACAACGCCTTCGGTAAACGCCAGATTTACGACACTAACTTCAATCCACGTACTACTTCCAATTACCCAACGTTTACCCGTGCCTTCACTGGCCAAGTGCTCGACAATGAAACCGGCCTGATGCTTTACCGCAACCGGATGTATCACAACACTTTAGGACGATTTGTACAGAGGGACCCAATTGGGTATGATGCCGATGATGTCAATTTTTATCGTTATGTATATAATGATGTAATATCGGATGTTGATACTTATGGTCTTGAAGATTCTAACCCTGAAACTGTAAGGACGATTCCGGATTGGTTAGAAGAATTTTATCGTTTAAACGAATCTTGTTTGAAGGATAACCCAGGAGCAAAAGCGTGGATTGAACGAAGAGCTGCTCTTGGATGTGTAGGATTTACAATTGTTGCTTTAGGATGGGATTTAAATGGACTTCCAGATTTGAGGCATTGCTATGAAACATATGAAGAAGCTGAAAAAATTAAGAATACATCAAAATGTAGCCGTGGTACCCCGACTGTTTTTGGTATACATTTTTATACCACTAAAATTGAAGGCTATCCTAAAAAAAGTGATGGAACTATAGATATGCAAAAATTCATACCATTTGAAAAAAATAACGGTTGTAATTTTGATTTTGGAATTGTACATGGTGATGGGAAACTAATTACATATGGGGATGGATATTACAATCCGAAAGGTGAGGACGGTCGAGGAAAATATTTTCCTCATAAAGATATTGTAGAGAATGCACATGCCATTACATGTTTGCGCCCAGACTGGCCTGAGTACCGTGGTAGTTTTAACCGTGGAGCGTGGTGTGTTTCTTGTGCTGTAAGGGACTATAAAAGCTATTGACATAGCCATATAATTTACGAATCAATAAGTGAGGTTTTAAATGAAATTTTTTATTTGGATGATTGTTGTTTTTGGAATAGTCTGTGATTCATTTGATTTTTTTCCAAAAAGGATGTCAGTAATGACAAATTGTAATGCACAAGAGAGCGTGGCATTGATTGAAAGTAAAATTCCTCAGCCTCAATTTTTGAAGGAGCTTGATAAATATGTAGGAAAAAGAGTGCTTCTTACCGGAACGTGCGATGAAAATGGCATTGTATTTTCTGAAGAGAATATCCATGTCTTCGTTCTTTGGGACAAAGAGACCGAGGAAAAAATAAAAGAATCTCTTTTAGAAAATTATTTTTTGTCGGTGGAAATTGAAGGTAAACTTAAAAGATTGCCAATTGTCCAAACAGATATGGAAAGTGATACTTTTCAACTTTCTTCTTGGCAAATAAAAAAATTATCTCAAAAATCTTTTGAAAATGAAATTATTTTTTCACGTCAAGAAACGAGCAGCGATTCGCAAATAAAAGAAACAGTCTCCCTTACGGGAAGTCTCCTTTTGGGAGAAAAGAACTATTTGATTGTCGGAGAAGAATTATTTTTAATTGAAAATAATATTCCGCAAAATATGAGGCATGTGATAAGAAGAATCCGAAGTGTTTATCAGAAAAATGTAATACTTACAGTCGAGTGTTACCACACCAATCCTCATGTCATTAGCCTTTTAAAATTGAAAAAAATTCAACTGATGCAAAATTTGGAAAATGAGGAACGAGTCCAAATCAAAGATCGGCTTCAACTGGAAAACGCTATCGGAAAAGATGTTTTTATTTTCGGAAAAATACGAATTCACGGCGACACCAAATCTCCCTTTGTCTGTATTGAATTACCTGAATCACCGCTTGTACAAAAAGATATTATTAATGAATACAGGATTGATGAAGGCAGCATGAAACAGTTTGTCGATAGATTCAATATTCCCAAAAAAGATTACTATATGTCAGAAACTCCTATATGGATTCAAGGAAAGGTATCTTTTTCTTATCATAGAGATGACATTGTGATTATTGAAGCATCACCACGGCCAATAGAATGAGATGAATAGACAAAACGGAGGTTCAAAATGACCACCCCATCCCTCACGCGACGAACGATTCTCACCGGTACTCTCGGCATGATGGCCGGCGGGTTTTGCGTGGCTGATGCGGAGGGCGATGCCTCCGAAATTTCAGAGGAAAAAAAGCCGCGAAGGCCACGGGAGAAACGGGAGGAGCCGTGGAAATATATTGCGCTCGACCCGCAAAAATGCGGCCAGCGTGTTTTTGATTCGTATGACGTGACTCGCGGCTGCATGTACTCGATGGTAAAAAATGCCATGCTGGAATACGTGGAGGCGTTAGAGAAAGAGAATCCGGAGCAGGCGGAGACGTGTCGGCAGTTTCCGTTTTTGATGCTGAGTTATGGGAAAAGCGGCGTCGGCGAGTTGAAGTCGCTTTGCGGCGGCATAAACGGCGGCGCCATGTTTATGGGGCTGTTTGTGAGCGATATGGCCGAGCTAGGCGCGATGATTCAGAAGCTGGGCGAGTATGTGGAAACGACGCCGTTGCCGGAGTTTTCGCCCGCCGACGACCAGAGGCCGAATTTTCCTCAAGCCGTTTCCCATAGCATGTTATGTAAAGACAATATCGCCGCCTGGCTGGCTCTGGACGATTCCGAAGAACACCGCCTCCAGCGAATCGAACGCTGTAAACGCCACGCTGCGTCCTGTCTGGCGAAAGCGGTGTGCCTGCTGAATGAGTATTTTTCTTGCGGGGAGTCGCATGAAAATGCAGGGTGAAAATTTTAACGATTTAATAACTTGACAAATCTAAATGGTGTGGTATCATTATTTTATGTGATACCATTTTCTTACGCGCGGCAAACTGAAAATCTCTCGCCGCATGGGGGCCGCAAGGTACTTTCTGAAAACTCGAACGACGAACTGCAACCGCAGAAGCTGGAGAAAATCACAGACTTTCTTTCCGAATTAAATTGGAATTTTAGATGAAGAAAACACTGGAAATTACGAGAGATGAGCGAAAAAAACCGGGCGAAAAAAAGGCGAAAATTGATGAAAAAGCGAAAGAGGTCGTTTCCGTAACGAAAAAGAAAAAAGCGGCTGGAACGAAGGCGAAAAAGAAGCCGGGGCCAAAGTCGAGATTCGCCACGCCGGAGGAAGCGTATGAGCATAAAAAGGAAAAATCCCGTCAGCGTGAGGCGGAAATTTCGCTCGCGGGAAGGGACATCGCGCCGCTGCCGGAGGTGGAAAATCCGGAGAGAAAAGAGGCGTGTCGAAATGATTTTATGAAATTTTGCCGGGCGTATTTGCCGGTGACGTTCGAGTTGGCATGGAGCAAGAACCACGAGTCAATTTGCGGGACGATGCAGGAAGCGGCGCTCAAAGGCGGCAGTTTCGCGTGGTGCGATTCGCGAGGCGGCGGGAAAACGACGATATGCGAGGCGTTTTCGGTGTGGTGTCTGGTTTATGGGCATGTGAAGTTTTTGCTTTACATCGGCGCGACGAAGGAAGCGGCGAACGATTCTTTCGAGTCGTTCAAGTGGGAATTGGAGAACAACGAGCTTTTATTGGCCGACTTTCCGGAGGTCGTCTACCCGATTCACGAACTGGACGGCAAGGCGAACAAGGCGAAATGTCAGATGCTGAATGGGGAATCGACGCAGTTGGTGTGGAGCCGCGAAAAGTGCATTTTGCCGGTGATTCCGGGGAGTAAAAGCGGCGGCGGAATGTTTATCAGTGTGGGGTGCGATGGACGATTGCGCGGCCGGAAGTTTAAGAATTTCAAGGGGGAGAATGTCAGGCCGGATTGCGTTTTGTTCGACGACGTGCAGAAAGACAAGACGGGACGCAATCCGACCAACGCGGGGAATCTGCTCGATTTATTAAAGCGGACGGTGAAGGGGATGAAGGCGCGACACCGCAAGCTCACGCTGCTGGTGCCGGGGACGAAGCTGAATCCGAATTGCTTTATGAGCCAAATAACGGACGCGGAACGCAACCCGGCGTACCAGGGGCGGACGTATAAGGCGCTTTATAAATTCCCTGAAAATCTGGACTTATGGAAAACGTATCGCCGCCTCTGGGTAAATAAGGCCGAGGAAGTCCGCGTCAATGAGCCGAGCGCCAACGACGCCTGGCAGCGCGGCAAGGCGGCTGCCACGGAATTTTACCGCAAGAACCGCGCGGCGATGAACGCCGGCGCGGAGGTGGCGTGGCCGGAGGCGCACGAGGAGGATGAGCTTTCGGGATTGCAGAGCCTGATGAGTATTTATCTGGACGATGAGGCGTATTTTTTCACCGAGTACCAGAACGAGCCGGTGAGTAATACGCTCGGCGGTGCGGAACTTGACAGCAAAATTTTTGCGAAGAAGATTTTAAATTCCCTCCCGCGCGGCGTGGCGCCGCTTTACGCCACCCACCTCACGTTAGGAATCGACGTGCAGCAGAATATTTTATATTGGATGGTCGTCGCGTGGGGGCGAAAATTCACCGGGCACGTGGTGGACTACGGCACGTTCCCCGACCAAAAATCCCGCATGTTCACGAAACACAACGCCCCGCACACGCTCGAAAAGCGTTTCGGCGGCCAACTGGAAGGTCAACTCCGTGCGGGACTTACGACGATTACCAAACAACTCATTCACCGCGCGTGGCGGCGTGAAGACCGCTCGCCGATTGCGATTCAGCGGGGATTAGTAGACGCGAACTGGCCGCCGTCGCTCGACCCGGTACGCGGTTTTGTTGCCGAGGCGATTTCCCAAAATCCGAACTTTCCGATACTCCCCAGCCGGGGAAAACGCGCTACGCCGACGGGCAAATTTTACGAAACGAACCGCGCCAAGATGAGAAGCTGGACGGATTATTCGTATGTGAAGAAAATGGAGCCGACGACCGAGCCGTGCGATACCGTGTGGGTGAATACCAACAAAACCAAGTCCGCGGCGCTTGCGCGTCTGCTTGCGCTGGTCGGCGACCCAGGCAGCGTCACGATCCACGCGGGAGACAGCGAAACGCACCGGCTTTTATACGACCATTTTACCGCCGAGACGTACAAACTGAACATCTGCGACGGCCACGAACAGGACATGTGGGAACGCCGACCGAACCGCACCGAAAATGACTGGTGGGACTGTTTTTGCCTAAACATCGTCGCCAATGCCATGACGGGAGACCAGCCGGAAGGCGTCGCCGCTTTACGTAAACCCAGTCAGATATTCACTTTCGACGATATGATGAAGGGACTCGAGCGTCATGAATAAACAACGCACCCGCCGCTCGCAACTTGCGTGCCCACACTGCGGAAAACACCAAATCGGCGTTCGCGCTACCATCACCAAAGGAAATAAAATCGTCGAACGTTACCGTTTTTGCGCCGCCTGCCGCCACGTCTTCAAAACCCGCGAGCAGGTCGTTTCTGATTTCACCGCCCAATCTTCTTCTGAAAAAACCGACGCTCATTCCTGATTTTTTCAAAATTTTCCGACTTCATGGGCACCTGTACCCACCCGTCCGAAAAAATAATTTGACAATCGCCTTTCGTATGGTATAACCGTGGCAATGGAAAAGAAACCATCATGCCGCGAAAGCCCTATATCCGCACCGACGACCCCGCCATGCCCGAAACGCCCTTCACGTGGGACTTGGCGCTGAAAGAAAAAGACCAACAGCGTTACGAAAAAATCCGCGCCGAAAAAATCCGTAACCACGAAGAGCACCACGACCCCGCAACTCTCCGAAACCGTTTCATCGACGGCTTCATCGACGGCCTCGCCGCTTGTGGTCATGGCTGACACACACGCAGGCCGCCGTCGGCATGGGACTTTTCTCTCCAATCCTCCTGCAACCCATGCCGGCGGCAACGACCGAAAAATAGCAGCCGGGAACGAAGCGAAGCGCAGTGACCGGATAGCACCCCCAAGCGATTTTCCACTGCTATCCGGTCACTTCACTTCGTTACGTTCCCGCCTGCCATTCCGGAATCTCAAACCCT
>Ga0082212_10010723_pt1 | contig 11704 bp, 11 predicted proteins | sample TergutNt197P3_FD_71548 | JGI IMG/M metagenome (GOLD analysis project Ga0082212, IMG submission 71548) | Neocapritermes taracua P3 segment gut microbial communities from Petit-Saut dam, French Guiana - Nt197 P3 | ecosystem: Host-associated > Arthropoda: Insects > Digestive system > Gut ... | reverse complement strand
CACGGGATTGACCATGCGCATGATGCACATGGACAGCGAGGTATTTTCCACCGTCCATTCCATACGGGCGGCCTGGGTCAGATTTTCTTCACCCGTGCGCTCGGCCAGGGTCATGGCATCGCGGATGGCTTCGCGCCGGTAGATCATGGACCGCAGGTTGTAGGCCGAGGCGCAGTCCCACTGGTAGGCGCGCACCACATTGTCCTCGCCCACCATGTTCAGATAGGTATCCTGTAGACCGGCAAAGGCTTTTTTGCGCGAGTCTTCCCCGGCGGCCGAAGAACGCACGGCTACGGGAATATTGTTTTCCTCGGCTTCGGCGCAGACAGCCTGATAGGCGGAACGTACGGCCTTGTCCACGGCATCCGGCATCCTGACGGATAAAATGGCGGCCTGTACCAGTACGGAACGCTTGCGCAACTGATCGATATCTTCCTGGGAGGTGGCAAAACCATCCACCACATGATTGATAAAAGCCCGCAAGCGGATGCGCCCTTCCCCGGCTTCAGGAATCTTCCGGATTTCATCTGCCAGCCGGCGCACAAAATGCGGCAAAAATTCGTGATCAGCCGTAACGACCGACGAAGACCAGTCGATTTCGGCGTAAGCTTTTTCCACCATGCCGCGCACGAGCGCTGCGTTGATGCGGCACTGGTCAAGCAGCATATGGAAAGCCAGGGATGATATCGCCCGGAACTGGGGCGTGCGCACGCCCTCGATCCGGCTGATGAGTGCGGTATTGTAGTTTTTTCCGCCCACAATCATCTCGGCCTCTTCGCCGATGCCGACGATATCGGCGCCCGTAAGCACCAGTTGCCGCGAAAGTTCTTCCGCGCTACGTTCCTGACGTTTCTGGCTCGTGTTGAGTTTGCTCATGTCTGTGGCTCCTATGTGCGCCGCCGCACGACGCGGATACATGCCGAAGGGCAACACGGCATCAACAGTGCAACTATGAATGAGAGTGGAAACTTTGTAAATGTCCGAGCCGGATTTATAGATTGCCGTCAAACAGACAGCCCCGCTCCAGCAAGGCCGAAGTGGGGCTGTCGCGTCACGGCATGGCCGCGTTCAACGCAAAATGCCTTCCCAGTTGCCGCGCAAAAGCACCGGGGCGATAACCAGAGAAACGATGGCCATCAGCTTGATCAAGATATTCATGGCCGGGCCTGAAGTATCCTTGAAGGGATCGCCCACCGTATCGCCCACGACCGTAGCTTTGTGATTGTCTGTGCCCTTGCCGCCGAAGTTGCCGGATTCAATGTGTTTTTTAGCGTTGTCCCAAGCGCCTCCGGAGTTGGCCATAAACAGGGCCAGGAATACGCCCATGATCGTGGAACCCAGAAGGGCGCCGCCCAGAGCTTCGCGCCCCAAGAAAAAGGCCACCAGAAGCGGAGCCGCAACGGCCATGACCCCGGGCGCGATCATCTCTTTCAGCGCGGCCGTGGTGGCTATGGACACACAGGTCTTCGGATCCGGCTTCACGCCGGGACGGCCTTCCAACAGGCCGGGAATTTCCCGAAACTGACGGCGCACTTCTTCAACAATGGCATACGCAGCCCGGCCCACGGAAGTCATGGTCATGGCCGCCGCCAACATGGGCACGCAACCGCCTATGAACACGCCCACAACCACCACGGGGTCCGTCAGATTGATGCTGGTCAGGCCGGCGGCCTGCACGAAAGCCACAAACAGGGCCAGTGCGGTCAGCGCGGCCGAACCGATGGCGAAGCCTTTGCCTATGGCCGCCGTGGTGTTGCCCAGAGCGTCCAGCGAATCGGTAATTTTGCGGGTTTCCGGTCCAAGGCCGCCCATTTCGGACATGCCCCCGGCGTTGTCCGCAATGGGACCGTAAGCGTCGACGGTCATGGTGACGCCTACCGTGGCCAGCATGCCCACAGCCGAGATGCCGATGCCGAAGATACCGGCCATGCTGTAAGCCAGATATGTGGCCACACAAATGCCCAGCACAGGGAATACGGTGGACATCATGCCGACGGCCAGGCCGGAGATGATGACCGTGGCCGGACCGGTCTGTGATTGGCGGGCGATTTCCAGAACAGGCTTGCCCGAGGTGTAGTATTCAGCCAAAAGACCGATCAGCGTGCCCACCAGCAGGCCGGACACCACCGCGCCGAACACGCCGAGAGGCGCACCGACAGCCAGGGTGAGGCAGAAAGACAAAAAGATGAAGACGCCGCCGGCCAGAAACGTGGTGTAACGCAGAGCCGAGGCCGCGCCGTGGCGTTTGAAAATCTTGATGGACCACACGCCCGCGAAAGAGGCGAGCATCCCGGCCATGACATAGAGAATGGGAACGCAGAGCAGAATGTTCTTATCAGCCACGCCCATGTCCGCCAGCGCGGAAAGGGACATGGTGGCGGCAATGGACAACGTGGCGATGATCGCGCCGCAGTAGGATTCAAAAATGTCCGCGCCCATGCCGGCGATGTCGCCCACGTTGTCGCCCACGTTGTCGGCGATCACGCCTGGGTTGCGGGGATCATCCTCTGGAATGCCGGCTTCGACCTTGCCCACCAGGTCGGACCCCACGTCCGCGGCCTTGGTGAAAATACCGCCGCCCACCCTGGCAAACAAGGCGATGGAACTGCATCCCATGGCAAAACCGTTGATGTATTGTACCGTATGGTCATTGCCGTCCAGGCCGTACACTCCGAACCAGTACCCCACGCCGATCAGGCCCAGAGCCGCCACGGACAGACCCATGACCGAACCGGAGTAGTAGGAAACGGACAAGGCGGCTTCCAGGCCGTGCTTGTTGGCGGCCTCGGCCGTGCGCGAATTGCCCTTGGTGGCCGCACTCATGCCGAAGTAACCGGCGGCGATGGAACACAGGGCGCCGGTCAGGAAGGCCGTGGCCGTAGGCCGGTTCAGGCCCATCCACAGCAGGCAATAAACCACGACGATAAACACCGCCAGGTATGCGTATTCCTTTTTCAAAAAAGCCATGGCGCCATCGTGGATCAGGGCTTCCAGACTCTGGATCTCGGGATTACCGTTGGGTTGCCTCTTGATGTAGCGATAGATCATATACGCTGCCACCAGGCCAGCCACACCCAACCACGGGGCAAGACAGGTCAGACTCATCGTGAACGACATGCGGGCTTTCCTCCAGAATACATAACGAGTTTACAGGCGCTCCGCTTGGGAGGCAGCCTATATAGCCTTTTGCCAAGCATTAGTCCAGCAAAAAACACGCCTGGGAGCGGTTCCAACAGGCATCACTTGCCGGCGGGTTCCTGAATCTTCTTTATCATGTCCCGCACGGATACGGCGCCCGGCGTGCCGTTCACCGTCAGAATCGCCCACGGGTCGTACAACATCTCCAAAAACTGGGGAAACGGCACCGGGCTTTGCGGAGCAAAACTCACAGACAGCGTGCCGGGTCGCTTGATAAACGGCGCCAGGCTGCCCATCATGTTTTTGTATGCTTCCGTGTTCGCACCGGGCATCAAGGACAAAAGGCCAAGCAGTATGTCGCCGGTCGCTTCCGGTCCTTCGAGGTTCAGCAACACGTAGGCCATCAAATTTTTGTCTTCCAGCTTCATGTCAAGGCCGGCAAGCGCCATGTCGTGCATGCGGCCGGTTTTCCACCATATGGGCATGGACTGCGCGCTCGGGCGGCCGACATCGGTAACAACGAACCTGGCCCGCGCGTCAAAGTCAAACATATTCTTCACGCTGTACACATCGTGTACGCTGATCCCGCCCGCCGCATCATCATCTTCTTTTTCTTCTGTCCGCATGGACACTTCCACAGTGTGCAGGTTGGGCAGTTGCCAGCCCAGCATCTGCCCAATGGCCTGCGCGGGTACCGTCAGGCTTTCAAGTGTCGCCGTATAGCGCAACGGCGCCGCAGAAGACCAATCCATATCGAAAGAACGGAAACTGACGGGAAAAATGTTTTCCGCCAGCTTACAATCCCGCACCGTGAAACGGCCTACCAGTGGCTCCTTTCCGGCAAACAGGCTCCGCATCCAGGCGTCCAGTTGCTCATGAGACGGTGGGGTCTGCAGTTCAAGCGCCAGACGCAAGGCATCGACGGGAAGGTCCACATTTCCCATGGAAAAAGACGCGACTTCCAGCACCTTTTCCGGCACGGCCTGAGGTTCCGCAACGAACACGGCAATCCCCGTGGAGCGCAGGCTGCCTATCCGCAAACCGTTCATCCGTTCCACGACGCTGTTTGCGATTTCGAGCCGGACTCCCTCACCAAGAACCGACAGGACGATTCCTTCCGATTCGGCCCGTCCCAAATTGTTGCGCTCATACCTGGCAAGCATGTCCGCGGCTTCCGCCTCTTTTTTGAATAAAAATTGTTCCAGCGTCGCCAGATCGATGTGCACATCCCTGGCTCTGTCCCTGGCGATGCTGATCGTGCCGTCCCGTGTGGTGTATTCGATGCCCTGCGTATTCACGGTATCGATCACAAACACGCCTGCCTTGGGTTCTGAGGACAGAATCATACTCCAGGGCAACACGGCTTCGACGGACTTAATTTTCGCACTGTGGGCAAAAAGCGAGTCTTGAAGCAACTGCACGGCGACATCCGTGATCACGAGCTTTCTGTCCGGCAGGGAAAAACTCACTGAACCGACGGAAGCATTGTCCATTTTGCCGATCGTGTCGCGGACAGCCGCGACAACCCGGTTTTCCACGTAGGACAAACCGCCGTACACGCCGCCGATCAGCACAACCGCCAGCACGGCAACGACAAGCCATTTGTTGATCTTCATCAAAAACGCTCCTTGCGCATGTGCAATGCCGGCCCTGCGCCAAGACGCGCGTCCGGTCACAACACGTTCACTCAAAATCCCGGCTCAAAGCCCCCTGGCGGACCATGCGCCCGTCTTCCAGATAGGCCACATGGGTGATGGCCGGGAAAATATCGGCCGCATGGTGGGTTACCAGCACAAAATGCACTCCGGAAGCGGCCAGATCGTTCAGCACGCGGAGCAACTCGGTACGCACGTCCGGGTCCAGGCCGGAACAGGGTTCGTCCAACAGCACCAGATCCGGATTGCCCACCAGCGCCCGCGCCAACATCAGGCGGCGCAGTTGCCCGGTGGATACGGAACGCATCCGCCGCGTCGCCAGATGCCGGACGCCGAGCCGCTCCATCCAGGCATACGCCTCTTCGCGTTCGGCCGCATCCGGTTCGCGGAACAGGCCTACGCTGCGTTCAAAACCGGAAAATACCAGTTCTTCCCCGGTCAGATCATACCAATATGTCGCCTGAATCCGATCCGAAACAATGCCGATGCCCCGCCGCATACGTTCCATTTCGACAATGACGCCATCGCCCTGGCTGGGCAAACGGCGTTCGACAAAACCGCCGAAGGCCGCATTTTCCACGCCGCAGATCAGGCGCAGCAAAGTGGATTTGCCTGCCCCGTTGGGTCCGATCACCGCCCACTGCTCGCCCCGGCAAATCCGCCAGTCGATGCCGTGCAGCACCTGTGTTTCGTCCACATACACGTCCGCATTGCTGATAGCAATCAGCGGCAGGGCATCTGCGTTCTCCGGCTGCCCGGAAGACGCAACTTCCGGCGTTGCGGGCAAGTCCACGGCCGGTGGCCCGATGCGGCGCGGACGGTCCGAACGGATCACGCCCTTGTCCATGTGCACCGACCGGACAATGCAGGCCGGCAGGATATCCGCCCTGTGGGCGACAACCAGAAGCGTGGACCAGGCCGCAATCTTCTCCAGAATGGCATTGACGAGATCACGCACCCGAACGTCAAATCCGTCGGTAAATTCATCCAGCAGCAGAATGCCGGGTTTGCGCACACAGGCTCTGGCCAGCAGCAGAATCCGGATCTGGCCGTGCGACAGAGAGGGAAGCTCCCGGCCCAGCAGGTCCGTAATTTTGAATTGCGCCGCCAAGTGACGCACGGCTTCGCGCTGGGCTTCCGACGGTGCCGCATACAGCAGGGGGGTATCGGGAAAGCCCGTAAGCAGTAAGGTTTCGCCGTTGATGCGCCAACCTTTGCTCACATAGTTCTCAAGCTGGGCCGTGGACACAAGAGCCGTCATGCGCTGACCGATCAGGGCGAAAGTTTCCGGACCTTCCGGGGTATGCCAGACGACTTCCCCTCCGTTGCGCTGATCCGGCGTAATTTCTCCCCGGATCAATCTGATCAGCGTGGATTTGCCGGAACCGTTCCGGCCCTGGATCACGGTATGTTCGCCTTCACGCAGGTTGAAATCCACACGATCAAGCGCCAAAACGCCACCCAGGGTCACACGCGCCCCGCGCAGGGTAACAAGCGTATTCACGCGTTGTCCTTCACTCCTTGAATCCGCTGTCGCCGGACACGATGTTACGCCGGGCGCGGCACGCATGATACACATCCCTCTCGCACTCGTCCATGTCGATTTGTTGCCGATCGGGCCAGCCTGGGCTATAAGCAGGCAACAGTCATCCGGAGGACACGCATGCCGGCCGGCCACCGTTTTTTCAGCAACGTCAACTGCCGTTATTTCCCCTGCCATGCGGGCGATCCGGATCGCTTCAACTGCCTGTTCTGTTATTGCCCTCTGTATCTCATTCAGGAATGCGGCGGCAATCCGCGCTATCTGGAAAACAGCCTCAAAGACTGCTCGACCTGCCTGCGGCCGCATCTGCCCGAGGCGTACAATGACATTCTCGCGGTTTTGCGCCGCTACCTGGAACATTGCAATCCGAACGCAGGATAGGAAAATGCCTCAATGTGCCAGGCGTTGACCATCGCTGCCAGGCAGGCTACATGTATGCCCTTGCAGACGCGCTTGTGGAAGGGTGGCCGAGCGGCTTAAGGCGGCGGTCTTGAAAACCGCAGTGGGCGCAAGTTCACCGGGGGTTCAAATCCCTCCCCTTCCGCCATAAGATTATTTTTTAAGAGTGCAGAAAGGCTGAAAACCAAATAAATATAATGTTTCTATAAGGCTGTGTCACAGAAAATGGTTGACAAATTTCGCAAGATGCTGTATTCTTTATAAAAGTGTTAAATACAGCACAGTTTTCAGCAGGAGGATGAAAACGTGTCAAGCGAAAATTTCTTCAAGATGATAGAAATGTTTGAGGAGCTAGAGCCAATCGAACGCGAGTGCTTCACGGCTGTCGTGAAGGCTGATGCTCAATCGCGGGGCTTTAATCTCGACGACCTGGTGGCGGCAAAAGCCGATGACGGCTTGGAGTGTCCGCACTGCCACAACAGGGAACCAGAAATGATTGTCAAATTCGGCGTCCGCCAGGGTATTCAGCGGTATCGTTGCAAAGCCTGTAGCAAAATGTTTTCCAGCACTACGGGTACTTTCTTGAGTTGGACGAAGAAAAACTTTTTCACTTGGAAGACCTTTTTCAAGTCCATGATGGAAGGCCACAGTGTTCGCAAGGCTGCTGATGTGTGTAAAATTCACAAGAACACGGCTTTCATGTGGCGGCACAAAATACTCGACGCGCTTGCCCAGTATCACGATAGCCAACGGCGCATGACGGGCATCGTTGAAGCGGATGATACCCTCTTCCCCGTTTCTTACAAAGGCAGCAAACCCCTTGGCAGGGACTCATACAAGCGCGGCACACCGGCTTCAAAATCGGGAGCCAGCAAAGAGAAGGTTGTTGTGTCATGCGCTGTTAGTCGCAACGGGCGCATCTTTAGCAAAGTGTCCGCGCTGGGACGTGCGAGTGCGAAAGCCTTTAAGGCTGTGTTTCGCAATCGGTTCTCGAAGCGAGCCATAATATGTACGGACAACGATCGAGCCTTTGCGAAGTACGCAGCAAAGCGCGACTTCACGCATTGTCCGCTGAATGGGACAACAGCACGGCACGGCGTATACTGCATCCAAAACGTCAACTCCTATCATTCACGCCTGAAAGGCTTCATCAGAAAATTCAAAGGCATATCAACAAAGTATCTGAACAACTATCTTGTGTGGTGTAATATTATACAGTCTGGCGGTAGGAATCGAATCACCCTCCTCAAGTTGGCTATAAAGGCTCTGGTATTTGATCGTTGGGTTGATATTACTGATAGGCCCGCCGTACCAGTTAGTTAAGAGGATTGCTATTGCGTCATCTGCTTGGATGCTAAAATATCAGTTTTGTTTGTGCAGCAGCTATTAAGAACGACCTACATGGTCGTTTTTTTGTTGGCTAACCACAGAGGAGCTTACTCATGGACTCTGAAAACAAGAAGAGCAGCACTGACGACAGCATCTTTAGTAGCGGCGGTGACTCAATCGTAGCAGCCCAAGCAATGAAAATGGTAACACTTCGCGTCCTCGTTAGCAAAGGGGATATTGTGCGTATTGGAACTACCCGCCTCCTTATGGGTTGGTTTCTATTTGTGAGCGGCTTGCAAGTTAAGCAATTTTTGTGCCAAGCAATACCTACTAAGGGCATAACCTGGATGTTCCACCGAAGGAGTTTTGCAAACGAGTGAGCGCCGAAGTGATGCTTTTGGACGATCAACCATATCCTGTGACACAGCCGTTCGTATTGATGGGCATAGACGACGTTAGAGAGTTCGCCGCATATGCCGTCGCAAGATCCGCAGAGAATGTCGCCGGATTGGGTGTACCAAAGGACGCTGCATTTGCCGCAAAGGATGCCGCGATGACAGCCACATGGGACGATTTCACGCACGAATTTATTCGACTGTGCAGGCTGGAAGGCGAGTATGGAGAGGTGGATAGCCAGGGTTAGGCAAACAAATAGGTCTGTCATACGTTTTTGATTTATCCCTGCCAAGGGCCGTTTTAACCCTAATCGCCCCGTACACGCGGCTACAAGGCCATTGTCAAGGAGGTTGGTGGGCGTTTGAGATCATGGAGGCTAACGGCGCTTCGACAGCAGTTGTTATCACAGCACAGCTTGACTTTTATAGGACTAAGTACTACTATATCTCCATGAGCCTGTATAAAACCCGCCCCTTTGCCCGTATCGCCAAAAAGGCGGGAATCACGGATACCGCACTGAAAGCAGCTATGGATGAAATGCGGGAAGGCATTATCCACGCCGATCTTGGCGGCAACGTGTATAAACAGCGAGTGGCTCTCCCAGGCCGAGGCAAGAGAGGTGGAAGCCGCGTTATCGTTGCGGCCAATCTGCAAGACAGATGGATATTTGTTCACTGTTACCTCAAGAAGGATCAGGATGATATTGCGCCTGACGAAGAACTTGCTTTCAAAGAGTTTGCCCGCATATATCTGGGTTTGAGCGGGGAAGCTCTCCAAACGGCCGTGGAACGCGGCATTTTGGAGAAAATACCATGAGCATGCGACCCAAAAGCGAGGCAATGGCCTCTGTGCATGAAGCGATAGCGGATCTGCACGGCATCGGTTTGGTGGATAAGACGACCATGCGCCGCTTTGATGAACTGTGCCTTGCGGCTGTGCCGGAATATTCACCGGATGAAATCAAGGCGTTGCGGGAACGCCTGAATATCAGCCAGACTGTGCTTGCTTCCGTCATCAATGCCAGCGCCAACTCCATTCAGAAATGGGAACGTGGGGCCAAAAGACCCTCCGGCACGGCACTCAAGCTGCTCAGCCTCCTGGATCGAAAGGGGCTGGAATCCGTCATGTAGGCGGGGAAAACGACAGAGAACTTTATGCAAAGTTTTCGTTCTTTGGCAAGGCTGTTCCGACATGCCATCCTGAAACAGTAAAACGTATCTTGTACGGAGGGCGCTCACATGACGACTTTTTGGGCGCTGGCAGGCATCCTCGTCGCCTGTGTGCTGCTGGGAATCATCTTCAAGCCTCGCTACGGGGCGTACGGTAGTTGCACAGATGAGGCCCTGGAAACGGTCGAGGAAGAATACCAAAAAAAATACGGACTCGAATGACGATGGGCAGTTATTCATTTTAATATATAATTTAATATAAAATTTTAACATCTCCAGAAAAATATTTTGTAATTTAGATAGATAACAGACAATTTAAGGGCCTCCCCTTCCGCCATTTCATTGTTTTTGTCTTGACTCGTGTATCCAAACGAATACCTTTCACCAAACCGATATCTTTTCCGACTGGCTGCAAAATCTCAGGGACATCAAAGCCAGGGCGCGGATAGTCGTGCGGATCAGGTCGGCAGAGCATGGCAATTTTGGCGATTGCGCTCCAACCGAGGAAGGGATTTCGGAAATGCGCCTCCACTTTGGCCCTGGATATCGCCTGTATTTCTGGCAACAGGGCAGTCAAATTTACTGGCTGCCGGCCGGGAGCGACAAGAGTTCTCAGAAGCAGGATAGCGATTGATTTAACGGCTCCCTTTCAGGAATTTGCATGCGGGCGTTCATTCTTGCCGGAATAAGCTTTATCCTCCTGGCTTTTGCGGTTGCCGGCGACGCGACGGCAAGCGCAATCCACGCGGAGGAAACGGCGCCGCTGCCCGGCATGAGCCTGTTCGGGGTTGCAAGCGCGGATACCTATCTCCTGACGCAAGTAGACGCCTCCGGGGCGATAGAACGCTGGTACGCTGTATTGCTGCGGCACAAGAAAGATAACGCCTTCGCTTCCGGCAACGACAGCATGAGCCGGCCTGTGCGCAGGCAATGGGAAGCCCTGAAGGCTAAAATTCCTGCCATGTCCGCGCTGAAACGCTTGCGGGCCGTCAATGCCTTTTTCAACCAAGTCCCAAGCAAATCGGACCTGGATAACTACGGCGAAGAAGAATACTGGGCAATCCCAGCGGAATTCATGCGCAAATACAGCGGCGACTGCGATGATATCGCCATTGCCAAGTATTTGGCTCTGCGCCATGTGAACTGGCCGCAGAACGACCTCTGGCTGGTGCTGGTCAGGGATGTGCCGCACAAGGCCGGCCACGCGGTTGTTGCCGCGCGATCAGACGGGCAGATTTTCATTCTGGATAATTTGAACCGTCCGAAAGATCGGCTTGTGCCGCATGAAAAGCAGGCCGCCCTGTACCGCCCCCTGCTGGCCTTAAACGAAACAACGGTCTGGGTGTTTCCCGCGACGCACAATTGACAAGACGCGAGAACGGCAACGATGCACAGCCGTCATGGACGGCTCGTAATTTTTAAGCATTTTTCCAATTTGCTGAGCAATGCCTGCAAATCAATGGGCTTGCCCACATGGTCGTCCATGCCGGCGGACAGGCAACGTTCGATATCCTCGCGGAAAACGTTGGCGGTCATGGCCACAATGGGAATACTCCGGGCCTGGGGCGTGTCCAGCGCCCGGATACGCTTGGTCGCTTCGTACCCATCCATCTCCGGCATATGAATATCCATAAAAATCATGCTGTAACGATCCGGATTGTCCCGAAACATCTCGTAGGCCCGCAAGCCGTTTTCGGCGTGATCGATGTGCAATCCGGTATGCTCAAGCAATGTGACCACAATTTCACGGTTGATGTCGATATCCTCGACCAGTAAAACCCGGTGGTCGGCAAAACAGCCCGACCTGATCTGATCGGCATCCGCTTCGGCCCGTTCGCGGCTTGCAGCAAGGCCCATGCATTCGTTGATGCAGTCCACCAACGCCGAAGCAAACAGCGGCTTGGGGACAAACCTGTCTACGCCGACCGCTTTTGCGCTGTCTTCAATATCGTTCCAGCTCGTAGCGGAAATCATGATGACCACGGATTTCTTTCCGAAATTTTCCTTGATCTTCAGAGCCAGTTCCACGCCGTTCATGCCGGGCATTTTCCAGTCTACGAAGGCGATATTAAAAA
>Ga0082212_10010722_pt1 | contig 11704 bp, 8 predicted proteins | sample TergutNt197P3_FD_71548 | JGI IMG/M metagenome (GOLD analysis project Ga0082212, IMG submission 71548) | Neocapritermes taracua P3 segment gut microbial communities from Petit-Saut dam, French Guiana - Nt197 P3 | ecosystem: Host-associated > Arthropoda: Insects > Digestive system > Gut ... | reverse complement strand
CCATGCCGTCCCCCCCGCGAATATGATAAAATTTTTCCATTTACAACCCCCGCCGGTCACTCAGTGACGGCGGGTCAGCGGTTATATGCTATTCCTGTCCTGTTTGTTCGCCTTCATTTTCAGGTTCAGGCAGCGCCGGTTCGGTTTCATCGGTCTGCACTTCTTCCGGCAGGGGTTCCTCATCTTCGTTATGTTCGGGTTTATCCGTCTGCCGGACGATCGCGTCAAGTCCGTTTTCCATCAGTTTTTTGAATGTCTCGCCGTCTATCTTCTCAAACTCAAGCAGCGCTTCGACTATCATATGAAGTTTGTCTTCATTCTCAAGCATCACTTTTTTACAGCGGACGTACGCTTCGTCGACAATACGGCGGACTTCGCTGTCTATGTCGCTTGCCACCTTCTCGGAATAGTTTCTCGATTGCGTGAAATCGCGTCCTAAAAACACCTGATTTGACTCGGAATCATAGACTACCGAGCCTATTTTATCTGAAAATCCGTATTTCGTAACCATCGCCCTGGCAATCGAGGTAGCCCTTTCGAGATCGTTCGACGCGCCGGTCGATATGTCGTCAAACGCTATATTTTCCGCTACCCTTCCGCCCAGCAGGGATACTATCTCGTTCATCATACGGTTTTTGGTCATAAAGTTATTGTCTTCTCCGGGCAGCGCCATGGTCAGCCCGCCCGCCATTCCTCTGGGAATAATGGAGACCTGATGCACCGGCGTCTCGGGTTTTTCGTAATATGTAGCAACGGCGTGTCCCGCTTCGTGGTAGGCGGTCAGCCTCTTTTCCTTGTCGGTCACCACCCGCGACCTTTTTTCGGGTCCGGCTATCACCTTGATCGACGCTTCTTCGATGTCCTCCTGGGTTATGGCTTTTCTCTTGCGCCTTGCGGCTAACAACGCGGCTTCGTTCAGGAGGTTTTCAAGGTCGGCTCCGGTAAATCCCTGGGTGGTTTTCGCGACTGTTTCAAGGTTGACGTCGGGCGCGAATGGTTTTCCTTTGGAATGGACCTTCAGTATGTCCTCTCTGCCTTTTACGTCGGGATATCCCACATATATTTCACGGTCAAACCTGCCCGGCCGCAGCAGCGCGGGGTCAAGAATATCGGCGCGGTTGGTCGCCGCCATTACTATCACGCCTTCGTTGGTGGCAAATCCGTCCATCTCCACAAGCAGCTGGTTTAGGGTTTGTTCGCGTTCGTCGTGCCCGCCGCCGAGTCCGGCGCCGCGCCGCCTGCCCACCGCGTCGATTTCGTCAATAAAGATTATGCTCGGTTTCGCTCTTTTGGCTTTGTCAAAGAGGTCCCTCACCCTTGAGGCTCCCACGCCCACATAGAGTTCGACAAAATCCGAACCTGATATCGAGAAAAACGGGACCCCCGCCTCCCCCGCGACGGCTCTTGCAAGCAGCGTCTTTCCTGTTCCGGGAGGACCTATGAGCAGAACTCCTTTGGGAATGGACGCGCCCAGTACGTTGAAATCCGCCGGTCTTTTCAGGTACTCAACAATTTCCTGAAGTTCGAACTTCTCCTCCTCCGCTCCGGCGACGTCCGAGAAAGTCGCCGTTCTGCCGTCATCCTGCGCGGTCTTGGTCCGGGCTCTTCCGACGGCGTTCATGCGGCCGCCTCCCTGTTGACTCATACTCACATATAAGAATACCATCAGCCCTATGAGCAGCAGCGTCGGGAGTATATTGAGCAGCACCGACCAGACGTTAGACGCGGCTACATAATCATATTCCATCTGGGAATCGGGATAGGTTTTGTTGTATTCCTTAACCAAACCCCTCACATCGTCCAAAAACAGCCCGATGTCCGGCACCGAATACTGATTCGTATAGTCTATCTGATTCGCGTCGTCCGCGAGTGTATAATACAGCTTGCCCGACCCTAAGTTAAGTGAGAATTTCGTGACCTTGAAATCCTCAAACTTACGGATTATCTCATAATACTCCGTTGTCGGCTTCGAAGCGTCGGAAAAACTGTATATCAGCAGCAGCGCCGCTACCACCACTAATATTATCGACAGATTCCGTCCTCTGTTTTTGCTCATGAGCGTTTTCCTTTTCCGTCAAAGATATTGTTATTAATTACCCGTATTACACGCCGTACACTTCAGGTTTCAGAACTCCTACATACGGCAGGTTTCTGTATTTTTCGTTATAGTCCAATCCGTATCCTACCACAAATTCATCCGGAACGGTAAATCCTGTGTATTTCGCTTTGATATCCACCATCCTTCTCGAGGGTTTGTCGAGAAGCGCGCATATCTCTATGCTTTTTGGTCCTCTGCCTTTGAGTATCGAGGTTATGTATTCGAGCGTCCTGCCGCTGTCGAGGATATCCTCAACTATGAGCAGGTCAAGCCCCTCGACAGGTATTGATATGTCGTGCACTATACGCACCACTCCGGTGCTGACGGTTCCGCTGAAACTTGAAACTATCATGAAGTCAATATTCAAATCAATACCGACGGCTCTTATTAAATCCGCCATGAAGATAAAGGAACCTTTTAGCACGCTGATAAGCAGAAGGTTTTTATCCCTGTAGTCACGGGTGATCTTTTCGCCCAGTTCGGATATTTTATTTTGGATTTCCCGTTCGCCTACTAATATTTCAGAGACGTCCTTGTGCATAATATCACCTCTTTTCAGTTGATATTATCAATATTTTCCCGGCGCTTTCATCAGCGGCTCCCCGCGTTGACGCTCCCTCGCCAGCCAGCCACAGGATTCCTTCGTCGTCAGAGAGAATAGGGACGAAGTACCTTTTTTCCGCCGGTATTTTGCGTTCGTTAAAGAGTTTTTTGAGACTTTTCGCATTTCCTCTTGCGAAATGGCGGAAAACGTCGCCTTCGCGTCTGTTCCTCAAAACCAGACTTCCGGATATTTTACCACAATCAACCGCGTTTTGAAAAGTCTCGGGATGATAACCCTTGCTTTTTATTTCAGACGGCAGGAGTTCTTCAATGAATATCTTTTGTCCGCCGGGAAAAGTGTTCATGCCGCGAAGAGCGGGTTTTTCGTAATAAAAACTCTCTGCCCGCTTACCTTCGGCTGAAATTGCGGCAATGCCGTTTATGTTTGTAAAACAGTATCCGGGGCTTAGTTGAACGCCGTTTTTTTCACCCCGCAAAACCGCCCGCATTTCTCCGGTCAGTTTCTCGTCGGGGAGGATTCCGGCGCCGGAGGCTATATCCCTCAGCGCGTATATTGTAAGAATATCCGGAACCGCGAGAAGTTTCGCGGCGTCATATCCTCCGGCGCGTCTTGCTTTATCAACCAGCTTTATCGCCTCAAATATAAAATAATCATCCGCTTGTTTTGCGATTTCGGAAAATCTCACTATATTTTCCGCCGCGCTTTCGTTTATCCCGTTCAGCAGCGGAAGCACCTTGTTTCTTATAATGTTTCTGGAATAAATATCGGAAAGGTTGGTGCTGTCGTCGCGGTAGGGCACTTTGTTCCCGGATATGTATAAATTGACGTCTTCGCGGGATACATCTATAAGAGGCCTTATTATTCTGCCGTTTTGAAAAGGTATTCCCGAGGCTCCGCGCAGTCCGGTCCCTCTGGCAAGGAAGAACAAAACGGTTTCGGCGCGGTCGTCCTTTGTGTGCCCGGTTATAATATAGGCGTCGTCTTCATCCGCCGCTCTTAATAAAAAATCATACCTTAATTGTCTTGCCCAGCTCTCGGTTGAAAATCCTTTGGGTTTTTTCCGTGAACTCATATTCCCGTTTTCGGATATAACGGGGATTTTCAGGCTTTGAGCGTAGTTTTTTACCAGCGCTTCGTCGGCGTCGCTTTCTTCTCCTCTGAGTCCGTGATTGAAGTGTGCCGCCGTCAGCTTGCTGATGCCGAAACTGTCTTTTTGCCGCGAAAAAAATTGCAGCATCGCCATTGAATCTCTTCCGCCGGATACCGCCGCTATTATATTCTTTCCTTCAAACGAAAAACTTCGTTTATCTATACCTGTTTTAACCAGGTCATACATCCTGAACATACTCCATCGAGGTGAATTGGGTAAATCTGCCGTCCCAGTGAAGGCGTATATTCCTGGTCTCACCGTGCCGGTTTTTTGAGACCATCAGTAGTATTTCCCTATTGATCTCATCATCTTCCTGCTCGGCGTCTTTGTCCTCGCGGTGAAGAAACAACACGATATCCGAGTCCTGTTCGATGGAACCCGAATCACGAAGGTCCGACAGCATCGGTCTTCTCGCCTGTTTCTCATTGCTTCTGCTCAGCTGCGAGAGTAAAAGAATGGGTACGTTGAGCTCTTTTCCCATTATTTTGAACGCCCTTGTTATATCGCTTATTTCCTGTACGCGGGATTCGTATCTTCTGTTTCCGCCCATAAGCTGAAGATAATCGACAATAATCAGCCCGAGATTGTTAAGTCGTCTGCATTTCGCTTTTATCTCAGCCGTTGATATTCCCGACGTGTCGTCGAGAAAAAGATTGGGTTTGACCAGAACATCGACCGTCTGCGCGATCTTGATCCAATCGTTTGACTGCATCTCTCCTGTTCTGAAAAAACGGGACTCGACCTTTGCCTCGCTGCTGAGTATTCTTTCGGCAAGCTGGTTTCTGGTCATTTCAAGCGAGAAAAACGCCACCGAACAGTCTCTGTATTTCGCGACGTTTGTGGCAATATTCAACGCGAGACTTGTTTTTCCGACTCCGGGCCGGGCGGCGAGAATTATCAAGTCCCCTTTGTTGAGCCCGGTGAGTATCTTGTCAAGATGCCGGAATCCGGTGGGCAAACCTAAATATTTCTCCCTGTCCGGTCCGGTTAGGCGATTGAGCCTGTCAAGCGTTTCCATAATGACCGCGTCAATTTTATAAAGCTGCGAAGCGTCTCTGCCGCTTCTTATCTCATATATTTTCTGTTCGGCGTAGTCAAGCAGCGAAACGGCGCTTTGCTGCGCTTCGCTGGAGTTTTGCATTATTTCGCGCGAGGCGTTGATAAGCGAACGCAGCAGATACTTATCATATACGATTCTCGCGTATTCCGGGACATTCGATATAGCCGGAACGCTCGAGGCTATATTGTAAAGATAATCCTTCGCGTAATCTTCATTATCAAATATATTCGCCGTCGAGACCGCGTCGAGAACCGTAACATAATCTATGGGTTTGCCCGCGGCGAAAAGTATCTCCATCTCTTTGAATATCTCTCCGTTGGGCCTGTAATAAAAATGTTCTGAGTTAATGATCCCGGTCACATCGTAGAGCACCGAGGAGTCCATGATTATCGCGCCTATTACCGCCTGTTCCGACGTCAGGCTGTAAGGCAGGTTTACGCCGGATTCTTCAAAAGGAAATGCCGTACTTTCCATGTTTACCCCGGATACCCCTCTACTATTATGTTGACGGCGGCGTTGACTCCCGCGTGGATTTTAACTACTACCTCGTATGTCCCGCAGAGCTTTATGTCGCCGTTTAATATTATCCTGCGTTTATCGACCTCACAACCGGTTTCCTGTTTTATGGCGTCGGCTATTTCCTTGGTCGTGACCGAGCCGAACAATCTTCCTTTAGAACCGGATTTTGCTTTTACTACGATACTTTGATTATCGAGAGCTTGTTTGAGTCTGTCGGCTTGTTCCATCTCCATCTGTTTTTTGTGTTCGTCGGCGTTTTTCTGTCCGGTTATTTCATTTATGACCCCCGCGGTGAGTTGTTTCACCATTTTTCGGGGTATCAAAAAGTTCCGGGCGTATCCGTCGGATACTTCTTTTACGTCTCCCTTTTTGCCCGTTCCCTTAATATCCTCCAGCAATAAAACCTTCACGGTTAACCTCCTATTTCTTTTGCTCGTTCTGTTCAAGATACTTGTCTATGGCATTGTATATCATCTGTTTGATAAGCAGCGCGTCGACATTGTCTATCTGAACTCCGGCCATTGTCTGATGTCCTCCCCCGCCCATCTCCTCCATCATGAGCTGGACGTTGTACAAACCGAGCGAGCGCGCCGAAATAAAATATGTATTGCCTGACTTTACGGCGACTATGGACGCTTTTATTCCTTCTATATTCAGCAGGTCGTCCGCCGTCTGCGGGATCACGACCCTCATATCGTCGGCAAGCGTATCTGATATCACAATAGCGCAGCCCCTGTATTCCAGCGCCGCCGATACCAGTTCGGCTTTATTGATATACTCGTCAAGGCTGATGGCGAAGAAGGTTTTCGCCATTATCGGGTCGGCGCCTCTCCTGCGAAGGTATGAGGCGGCTTCAAAAGTTCTCACGCCTGTTCTTATTGAAAAGTTTTTTGTATCAAGCATGATGCCGGCAAGCATCATTTCAGCGTCGACCTTGGTCGGCATGTCTTCGGAAGTCTCGATATGCTGCAGCAGTTCGGCTATCATCTCGCAGCAGGACGACGCGTAGGGTTCATGGTAAAACAGGACCGCGTTATCGATATATCCGACCATTCTCCTGTGATGGTCTATAACGACTATGTTGTTTGTTTTTTCCAGCAGTTCAGGCATATCAAGCTGAGCGTAGGTGTGACAATCGACGACAATGATAAGCGTATTTTTGTCGATTCTTCCCTCAGCCTCGGAAGGCGTCAGAAACAACTGCCTGTCCCCTTCCTGACGGAAATGTTCATACATCAGCTCGGACATGGAGGATTTCGGATCATAGACAACGCTCGCGTCGGTTCCGGTTATTTTCGCCGCCCTCGCGAGTCCTATAGCCGAACCGAGAGAGTCCAAATCGGTCATTTTATGACCCATGATCATCACGTTGGAGTGTTCCTGAAACAGTTCAACCAAAGCGGACGCTATTATTCTCGCCCTTACTTTATTGCGTTTTTCGATCTCTCTTGAGGCGCCTCCGTAGAACACATAACCGTTCCTTGTTTTTATTGCTGCCTGATCCCCTCCGCGTCCGAGCGCCATATCAAGCGCCTGGCGCGCGAGCATGTTGTTCTCGAACATGGTTTTTGCTCCCCTGCCGACCCCTATGGACAGGGTCACGGGGATGGTTCCGGTCGTTATGGAACGCATCTCGTCCAGTATAGGAAAACGGTTATCAATAAGTTCCTCAATATGCTGTTCTTCAATTATGGCGACATACTGTTTTGAGGTTATTCTCGCGAGTATTCCGTTTGTTTGGTTGATAAAGCTTTCAAGAATACGGTTGACGTCCGATAGTATTATCGCGCTGTCGGAGCCCTTCATCTCGGTCTCAATTTCATCAAAGTTATCAAGATATATGACGATGACGCTCGGTCTCGTTCTGCGGTACTCCTGCGCGTCCCTGTTTATCGCGGTATCGTCGATAAAGTAGGTTATGAATAAAGTGTCGCTTCCGTTTTCGGATATGCCCGCGTAAGCTATGTAGTGCCTGTTGTTTATCGTGAACTCGGCGCCTCCGGATTTGACCGCGTCTGACGCGTTGAAATCTTTTATCGAAAGTCTTATATCTTCAAGATATATGTCATTTCCCGATAGGATAGACGTTCTGAAGTCATCGTTATACCACAATACGTTCCCGACCGAGTCGGTTACCAGAGCCGGCAGTTTCATGGTCCTGAGCACCGACTTCTGCTCGGCTCCCAGTCCTCCCACGCCGCCGCCGATTATCTTGAATATCCTCGAGCGGACCTTTGCCGAACGGACTATCAGTATTGCGGCGGATAAAACCGCGCATATTATGGACGCGGCGAATATATATATGTTCAGATATGCCGCGGCAGTCGCCAAAATGGCAAACCAAAGCAGCAGCATACACAGCACTATCTCGGAGGTCACTCTTTTTTTCAGGTTCATCTGATATTTATGCCCCTCGCGCATCGATATAACATTATCCGGTGATATTTAGTATATCTGATTTTTCAGATAAATACTATATCCCGCAATGAGCTTCACCGTTTATTTTTTTGTTTGTATATTAATAGATTTCCATAATTACCGGCAGGATCATAGGGCTTCTTTTTGTTTTTTTATACATAAGCCTTCCCAGCCCCTCACGGATCTCTATCCTTATCGCGTCCCGCGCTCTTTTTGAGTTTTTCCCGTTTCCGCCGTTCGATTCGACAATATCCTTAACCAGTACTTTCGCCTGCTCAAAAAGTTCTTCGGATTCTTTCACGAACACAAATCCTCTTGAGACTATATCGGGTCCCGAGACGATCTCGTTTGATTTTTCATCAAGCGAACATACCACTACAATTAAACCGTCCTGCGCTAAATGCTTGCGGTCCCGGAGTACTATGTTCCCGACGTCACCGACTCCAAGTCCGTCCACCATTACCGATCCCGAGGGTACGGCGTCTCCGTAACGGATATCCTGCCGCGTCACTTCAAGCGTCTGTCCTATGGCGGGTATCACAACATTTTTCGGGGTGACGTCCATAGACAAAGCTATATCCATATGTCTTACGAGATGTTTGTACTCGCCGTGTACGGGCACAAAAAACCTTGGTTTGATAAGGTTCAGCATCAGTTTCAAATCGTCTCTGCACGCGTGTCCCGACGCATGCACCTCATACATCGACTCGTATATGACCTCGCTGCCGAGTTTCATAAGTTCGTTTATTACCTTTGTTACGGTCCTTTCGTTTCCCGGAACCGGCGTAGCCGAGATTATTACAAAGTCATCCGAGGTTATTGATATCTGCTTATGCGAACCGTTTGCCATCCTCGCGAGCGCGGAAAGCGGTTCTCCCTGACTTCCGGTCGTAACGATTATCAGTTCATCCGGCCGGTATTTATTCAGTTCGCTTACGTCAACAAGAATATCCTTTTTAAAATCAAGGTATCCGAGTTCGGCGGCCATATCCGAATAGTTCTCCATGCTTCGTCCGGTTATTATAACCTTGCGGTCATGACGTTCGGCGAGATCAATTATCTGTTGTACCCGCTGAATATTTGAGGCAAAGGTGGCAATAACCACACGCTTGCCCTCGACCCTGGCGAAAAGGCGTTCAAATCCGTCGCCGACAACCCGTTCGGACAGGCTGCTGCCCGGTCTTTCGGCGTTGGTTGAGTCCGACATCATAAGAAGAACCCCTCTGCTGCCGAGTTCTCCGAAACGGCGAAGATCAATGACCCCGTCGACTATGGGGGTGTAGTCAATTTTGAAGTCCCCCGTATGCACTATAAGCCCTACGGGAGTGTCTATTGCGTATGCTACGGAATCCGGTATGGAATGGTTCACTCTGACCGGTTCTATGGTGAAACAGCCCAGCAGCATCTTTTGGGAGGGTTTTACCAAATGAAGCTCAGCGGTCATTCCGTGTTCTTTAAGCTTTGCTTCTATCAATCCTATGGTCAGCTGCGTTCCGAACACCGGTATATTCACCTGCTTGAGAAAATACGGGATAGCGCCGATATGATCCTCGTGTCCGTGGGTCACCAGCAGTCCCTTGAGCTTGTGTTTATTTTCAACCGCATAGGTAAAGTCAGGGATAACAATATCAACGCCGAACAAATCATTATCCGGAAATCCGAGGCCGCAGTCGATTATCAGCATTTCCTCCTCATATTCAATGAGGGTCATGTTTTTGCCGACCTCTTCTATTCCGCCCAACGGAGTTATTTTTAGAGCGGGATTATAGCCTTTTTTAACGGCTTTTTGCTCTTTGAGACGCTGCGGTGAAACAGAAATCTGCGCCTGCCTTTCGCGTCTGTCACCTGAACCGTCTCTTTGCCGCTGCGGATTCTGGGGTTTCTTGACCGCAGAAGCTGTCGGAATCTGCGGTTTTTTTGATTCTTCCGCTTTTCTCATTCTTTTCGGAATCGGGATATCTATTTTTGAATAAACCTTAGAATATTTATCCGCGTTGCTTCCGTTATCTTTTTTGTCACTCAAAAAAACAAGCACCTCCGTTACTCATATAACAACAATATAACAACCCGCTAACGCATAGCAGGCAAAAATTTCAGATTACAGGACGACCTTCAATAGCTTGTCCCTCACGAAAAGAACTTATTAGTTGAAACTTGAGTAAATACATTTATATCAACCGGTTCTGAACTGCCCGGTAGGATTCTTATGCTATAATATCGTCATATCTGCAACTTGTCAAGATTAATGCTCTTTTATTTATGTTATAATTACTAAAAATGAAAGGGGATTTTTTCAGGGTATGAACAGAAAAATGAGATTCGGCATGGTCGGAGGGTCTCCCGGCGCATTTATAGGCAAGGTGCATCTTTCGGCGATAAGACTAAATAATGACGCGGATTTAGTGGCGGGATGTTTTTCGAGAGATCCCGAAAAACGTTCTCTTGCCGCTCAAACCTATGCAATCGCTTCAGACAGGAATTATGAATCTTATGAAATTATGGCCGAAGCGGAGAGCAACAGGGAGGATAAAATTGATTGGGTGATTATTGTAACTCCTAATAATCTTCATTATCCCATAGCCAAACTGTTTATGGAAAAGGGTATAAGCGTCGTCTGCGATAAACCATTGTGCCTGACGGTAGGGCAAGGGCTTGATTTAAAACAGACCGCCTCCGACAACGATTGTCTGTTCGCGGTAACATATACATATACCGGACATGTGATGACCCGTGAAGCCAAACGGCTGATTAACGACGGCGCCGTAGGCGAGATAAAAATGATCCTGGGCGAGTATCCGCAGGACGGTCTTTTGAGGGCGTACAACGCCGCCAAAGGCAGCTTTCCTGCGAGCTGGCGTTTTGATCCCGAACAGGCCGGACGCGGCGCCGCGGTAGCCGATATAGGAACTCATGTGGAAAACTGGGTCAGGTATGTTACCGGTCTTAAGATAACCGGGTTGTGCTGTAATCTCGAAAGATTCGCGGACGGACCGCCGCGGGACAACAATGTTATGTGTATGCTCAAATATGATTCGGGAGCAAACGGGATGTACTGGGTATCTCAGGTAGCTGCCGGATATGCCAACGGTATGAGGGTGCGCGTAGTCGGAACCAAGGGAACGTTAGAATTTGTCCAGGAAACTTCCAACTATCTCAAGCTGTCTCCAATCGACGGTCCGGTGCAGATTTTAGACCGCGGACGTTCATATATACCGGATAATATCAACGCGATGAACAGGCTGCCCGCCGGACATTCGGAGGGTCTTACCGAAGCGTTCGCCAATATTTACCGGGACTTTTCAAAAGCTCTTCGCGATAAATACGACGGGCTTTCAATTAACCAGGACGACTACGGATATCCGACCATCGACATGGGTATTGCAGGCGTGGAGTTCTACAATAAATGCGTCGACAGTTTTGAGGCGGGATGCGCGTGGGTCGACGTCGATATGTATTAGAGCCGGAAAAGACAGTTAACAGGTTTTTTATGCTGAAAAAAGTGGATTTGTATACCGACGGAGCATGTTCCGGTAATCCGGGACCCGGAGGTTGGGCGGCAATTTTAAAGTACAAAGGATATGAGCGGGAGCTTTCGGGCGGCAGCCCGGCTACCACCAACAACCGGATGGAAATATTGAGCGTTGCCGCCGCGCTGGAGGCGCTGAAGGAACCCTGCGCGGCAACCGTTTTTTCCGATTCGCGCTATGTGGTGGACGCAATCGAAAAGGGTTGGGTCAACCGCTGGAAACAGAATAACTGGATGCGAAACAAAACCGACCCCGCGCTGAATGTGGATCTTTGGGAGCGGCTGCTTCCTTTATTACATAAGCACGATATTACCTTCCAATGGGTAAAGGGACACGCCGGAAACGAGGAAAACGAGCGCTGCGACCG
>Ga0082212_10010721_pt1 | contig 11705 bp, 8 predicted proteins | sample TergutNt197P3_FD_71548 | JGI IMG/M metagenome (GOLD analysis project Ga0082212, IMG submission 71548) | Neocapritermes taracua P3 segment gut microbial communities from Petit-Saut dam, French Guiana - Nt197 P3 | ecosystem: Host-associated > Arthropoda: Insects > Digestive system > Gut ... | reverse complement strand
TACATCTGCGGCAACGACGCATAATAATCGCCGACTCCCCAGCGTTTGCCCGTCGCATTGCTTCGGTCAAGACCGAACGCTTGAAAGTGCCGACCGTCCACGCCATAGGTAAATTCTACTCGTCCGCCGATGTCGAAACCACGCCGATTCCGCTGCTTTTCGCCGTAAAACCAAAGTTGATTCATCTGTAATGAAGAGTGTTTGACATTTTTCAGATGACCGGTATTGCCGGAATCGGGATCGAGAACACCGTCGTCATACGCATCTTTTTGACCGTACTGGTTTGCCATGATTCCCGCCTCGATCCAACCGCCGAAGTTCCAAACCGATGGTCGAACACCGCAATCGACCGGCTCGCACGGATCGCAAAAATCCGCCCAAGACCGGGCTTGAACGGCAAACACGAGCAAGAAGAGACAACCCAATCGCAAACAGATTGGGCAGTGCCACAACATACTGTACCTCCTCGATTTCCAACTCGAAACGAAGCCACACCGCCAAATTTTACTACCCAATAAATCAAGCGATAAATATCTTTTCGCACTCAAAACACCGGCTTGCAGTGAATTTCCGGCAACAGTATTTCGTGGCACTACCCAACAGATTTTCGACATGTGTGGACAATTCGCAGAAAAATATGGCATCCTATTATAGGACATCGTCTAATATAGGACTATTGCATTAGGCAATTTTTGTAGGAGGGATCATTTATCGGAATACACTGAGAGTTCGATGATGTCATACAGTTTTTTCTTCCGGGATGCCTAGTTCCGACAGGGTTTGCCGCAACCAACGCAACGACTTTTCAATGAGCGGTCCCCCTTGCGCCTCGACTTCCAAACTCAACGGACCGGCAAAGCCCGACTGGTGAAGGATTTTTAACGTCTCCCGAATGTTATCAGCATTCACGCCGTCGCCGATAGCGGAATGACTCAGCGCAATACCGGTGTCGTTTCCCCGTGCCTTCTCCGCCAGTTCTTTGGAAACGTCTTTGATGTGAACGTGCGAAACTTTTTTTGCGAATCGGTTGGCGAAATCAATCGGATTGCCACCGGCAATGAACGAGTTGCCGGTGTCGAGATTCAATCGCAGCCGGGGACTGTCCACGAAGTCCAACATCTGTCCGAGTCGGTCGATCTTGGTCGTGAAATAACCGTGAATCTCAATCGTGATGTCGATTTCGTATGCTTCGGCAACTTTGATGATCTGCTCGTAGTGCCATTTCATTTGGGACATCGCTTGTTCATCGGTGTATCCTTCCGGTTTGAGGAGTCCGTCCGTTGTGCAGACACGCGGACAACCTGCCAGTTTGGCGTAGCGGATCGTATTCAAAACGTAGGGGGTGCCGTAAATTGCTCCTTCTTTGCCGGAAAGCGGAAAGGCGGCATCAATTTGCGAAAGATGAACACCGTATTTATCCATTTTCTTCCGCAGGAGCACGGGATCGTCAACGGTGGAGAGGTGCGGCAGATAACCGAGACCATGCATCCAACTGACTCCGTCGATGAGTCCGCACTCGATGAGATGGACATCGTTTTTTTGCGCCCAATCGAGACATTTTTCGAACGTCCAAAAAGCGGAACAAAAAGCGTCTGTGTGAAAACTAATTTGCATCGCGTCTCCTTTTTGTTTGGTACAAGTGGAATGTAGCAAGTTTTGCCCCTCCTGTCAAGACAGAGATGGCGTATGCGTGATCTGTTCATTGGAGGAGTTTCATGGTACACTGTTTTCCAGTGTTCCTTGAAAGAGTCCCATCCCATGAAAAAATCTCTTGCCGCACTGTTTTGTGTTGTCATCATTTCCGCTGCACAGCAGCACACATTGGCGGAAAACGTCATTCCCAACGGCGATTTTGCCAAAGGCGAAGTCGGAAAACTGCCCGACGGCTGGACGCTCGTTACACCGAACCCGGCACTGGCACCGACGTTTCAACTCGTTGAAGAAAACGGCAAACGATTCCTCACGGCAAAAGGCAACGGAAGAACACAGTGTTTCGGACTCGTAAAAGTGCCGATCACTGTTGTCAAAGACAAAACGTATCGGCTGACGGTGCGTTTCAAAATCGAAGGCATCGAAGACGTGAACCGACATTTGGTGCATGGCATTTTCGGCGACTTCAACAACGGCATTTTTGATTACCGACGCGAAGGAGACATGATCGTCGGCGAACATATTTTTCCTTCCAAAGGAACGAAATGTGAAGTGCAACTCCATTTTCGTTTCAGTCCCGAGGGAAAAGTTTGGTGGGAAGAAATTATCCTCGAAGAGTGCGAACCGATAGCACCACGCCACGTAAAAATTGCAATCACTCAGGGGCACCATGATCTCGAATGGTGGAAAAAATTTCTCGACACCGCCGGAGAAAAAAAATGCGACATTGCCCTGTTACGAGAGTTTTTCGTCGATGGAACCCAAGAAATGGATGGTCCCATTGTGAAAATGTTGGGAGAGAAGGCAAAGCAGTGGAATATGTACGTAACCTGCTCGCTTCCGCTTCGTCGCGGCGATGTCGTGTACAATTCGGCACCGCTTTTCGACCGGCAGGGAAACATCGTCGGCATCTACGATAAAGTCAACCTTTACGATCCCGAATTGAGTCAAGGAACCTCTCCCGGTGAAAGCGTACCGGTGTTCGAGACCGACTTCGGAACCCTTGGAATCATGATTTGTTACGACAGTTGGCATCCTGCCGTTGCCAAACTGCTTTCACTTAAAGGAGCGGAGATTATTTTGTGTCCCAATGTCGGATATTATACGCAACTGATGCATGCCAGAGCGGCTGATAACGGCGTGGTGATTGCTGCTTCCAGTCGAGACCATCCTTACGGCGTTTGGGACGCTGGCGGAAACCTTGCCGGTGGTGCGTCGAATGATTCCAGCCGTTATGCACCTTCGCAGATTGTTGACCGTGAGGAAAATGCTGAACGGAACATGCAGTTCGTAACGGTTGATCTTTCGATTGAGTCGAGTCCGCACTATTGGGGCGGTCCAATGCTTTCGGCACCGGGCGGACGACGGGTTCGTGCATCGGGAAATTTTTACCTCGAAGACGAAATTCAAAAGGAAGTTCGGCGTTGGGAAACGGCATTGCCGGAAAAAACACCGTAACTCTTTAGAAACGCATCGCTCTACAGAAAAACGTAACGTAGAAATCAAGGCATTCTCCTACACGTTTCTTTTTCAATAACTTGTTCCCCGTCATCATCGAGTGCCGCTTGTTTTCTGACTTTTCCCTCTTTCATAAAAGATAACAATTTAGTAGAATTGTTTTGCGAAAGGCAGTTCACGAGTAAGGGAACCGCAATGTTTGGGATTTTAGTAACTTTGGCAGCCTTTTTGTTGACTCTTGCTTCCGTGCTTCTCTTTAGAGTATGGGCGGCAACCCGAAACGCCCCGACGCTCCGCAGCCGACGATTTCAAATCTATTCGACATTCTGGGCACTCCAATATCTCGTTTTGGTGATCTTTTTTTATGCTTGGTGTTCAACTGCGACAGTAAACTGGCTTATTTTACAAGGGGTGAACAGGGGCGTGGCACATGTTATGATTCCAACGCTTCTTATGGCTGCCATTCTGGGGCTATTGAACTCCAAGGAAAAACTGAAACGAATCATCGAAAACGATCTCGGTTTATCCGGTGAATACGTCGAGTCCTATACCTATCCGCAGGTGGAGCGGCAGTTTTTTCTTTCGCTCCTCATGAACCTCTTATTGGCAGTCATGCTGCACGTTGCTTTCGTCGGCAACGTGATTATTTTCAGTAACGATTTCGCCGCCCTCTCGTTTCTCTTTCTTGCTCAAATGATCGGCGGTATGGCAGCGATTGCACTGGCAACCGCCCTCTATTATGCACTCGGTCGTTATCTTTTGGAGACCTGCCGCACAAAACAGACTTTTCTGTCCGCTCCGCCGCTCATTGACAATCCGCTGGAAGTCATCCTCTTGCAAGCAAGCAAACATTCTCCCAATAGGGAAGCCATTCTTCGGGAGGCAATCGCCCGATTCGATCCGGCAACGATGACCGAAGATGAACCGGAAGTTGCGGCAAAACCTTTTCCGCGTCGCTGGATTTGGTTCGGCGGATTTTATGCGGTCTTCATGTTCGGAACGTTTTGCCTTGCGGTGATGGCTCCGAATGACCAGACTCCGAGGGGATTGTTGAAGCAAACGGGCATCATTGAGAATCATACGGTGCCGGGCGATTTTGTACCGTGGAATCCAGAGCGGTACTATCGCCGGGGGATTCGGGAAGCCCACGACAACCCACACAAAGCGATTGAAGATTTTTCCTTTGCAATTCGTCTTAATCCAAGATATGCGGAGGCTTACGAGAGGCGAGCGCATTGTTGGCTTCGTCTCTATGAACTCGAAGAGCAAAGGGAAGCGAATGCAGAAAAGGCAATCGCGGACATCAGTGAGGCGATTCGGCTTGAATTGGCAAATGGATATAGTGCCGGGCATTATTATCTTTCTCGCGCCATGATGTACGAGCAACTCGGCGAACCGGAAAAGGCGGCGGCGGATTGGGAGAAGGCGGGACACCCAAAATGATTTTTTTACGTCACGTTCTTGTTCTTCAGATGTCGTTTTCGTGCTCCCTCAGAAAAGTAATCGTCTTTGGAAGTCCTTACCCTTCGCTCCTTCGCCAATCAAGAATGTCGAGTTCTACCCGACCATTGTAATCGCTCATCCGTACCTTGAAAGCAATGTCCATCGGCATACTATACGGCTTCATCGCTTCGATCCATTCGCTTCGGTGAAACGCCACTCCGCGAAGCGAACCACTGCCCTGATAAAACTGCGCCGAAAAATGATTCTCCTCCCGACCCATCGCCTTGACTTGATGCACCGTAACCCCTTCCGCCGCAAAAATCGGACTCGGATTCGCACTGCCAAACGGTGCTAATTGGAAAATCTGCTTGACCGACTGCGGTGTAAACGCTGCCAAAGGGAAAAAGCCGTCCACCATCAATTCGGCAATCCGCTCTTCCACGGGAATCCGCCTTGCCGCCGCTTTGCAAAATGCCGTTCGGAATGCATCAATGTTTTTGTTTTCGACCGTCAATCCCGCCGCCGCTTCGTGTCCGCCGAAGCGCACCAAAAGTTCTTCACACGCTTGCAAGGCTTCGTACAGGTTAAAGCCGGGAACGCCTCGTGCAGAACCCACCGCCGGAGAAAGTCCCATCTTGTCCGTTCCAAGCATAATAACCGGTCGATGGTGCCGATCCATGAGTCGACCTGCCACAATTCCGATCACTCCTCGATGCCAATCGCCTGTCAACACAAATGCCGGATCATTGACGGGATCAAACTGCTCTTGAATCTGTTGTTCCGCTTCTTGGAGGATTTTCCGTTCCATCGCCCGTCGGTCTTCATTCAGACGGTCAATCTCTTTGGCAAGCGTTTCGGTTCGTTTCGGGTCATCGCTGATCAGCAGTTCCACTGCAAAGCCAGCGTGTCCCAAACGACCGGCAGCGTTAATACGGGGAGCAATCTGAAACGCTACAAATTCCGACGTGATCGGCTTATGTTTCTCCTCATATTTTGCCACCGTGAAGAGACTTTTCAGTCCCAACGAGGCAGACGGGGGCAACAAAAATTGCAGTCCGCCGCGAACCAACGCCCGATTTTCATCGTGGAGTGGCACAAAGTCGGCAACGGTTCCCATCGCTGCCAAGCCGAGCATTTCTTTGAGGCGTTCGCGGAATTTTTCGGAGACCGGCTTGCCGAACCCCTCGTTTGCCAACTGTCCTATTGCCCAGCCGACTTTCAACGCCACTGCCGCTCCGCACAGAAAGGGAAAAGGATATTTCTCTGCCTGCTCACGTTCTTCGGGAGAAAGTGATTCGGGGGAAATCCATGCTTCGTTCCAGCGGACAAGTTGCGGATGTGCAATCGCAACGGCATCGGGCAATCCCGCATCGGGAGTGTGGTGGTCGGTTATCAATAGGTCAATACCGCATCGTTTCGCCGTTTGGGCTTCTTCGTGGCTGTTAATGCCGCAATCGACCGTAACAACGACTTTTACGTCATCTTTTGCCAATTTTTCGAGAGCATCGGAATTGAGCCCGTAACCTTCATCGAGCCGACTCGGAATGTAATAACAGACGGTGCCGCCCAAATCTTTGATCGTTTGGTGGAGAATGACGATTCCGGTGATTCCGTCTGCGTCGTAGTCGCCGTAAACGGCAATTTTTTGGTTTTCTTGAATTGCCTGATAGAGTCGTTCGGCAACTTCTTTGCAACCCGGCAACAGAACAGGTTCCCGAAGATGCGTTTTCAGATTGGTATTAAGAAATTCTTCGGCGGCTTCGGGGGTGTACACCCTTCGCGCGACGAGGAGCGCAGCGACAAGAGGGGAGACTCTTGCCGAGGTAACCAAGGATCGTTCCAACTCTGCATTAGATCGACGGATTGTCCAACGTTTCGACGTGCTCAATGGAATAAGAGGTGGATATATTCAGCGCACTGCCGAACGATTATTTTTTCTTTTCGTTGTGAATGGTATGTTTGCGAAGTTTGGGACAGTATTTACTCAATTTGAGTTTTTCCCCTCCCGGCTTTCTTCGGACGGCGTAGTTATATTCTCCTGTTTCCTCGCAGACGAGAAAGACAGTTTCCGCCTTTTTTTTGCTTTTTTTACCTTTTGCCATGCTCGTTCTCCTGACGACGTAGAGCCGCTCATTATAATCGAAACTTTGTCGTTGGCAAGTCCCGGCTACGTAACTCACGACATCACACTGGACATCTGTCGTTTCACACGGTATAAAAGGGAACACTCCATTTCAAAAAATACTGCCGTGCTTTTTCCCTTTCTTAACGCTGACGACGAACTACAAAACGAACTGGCAAAGATCGGAGGCACTCTGCCGATCTCCGATGACCTGTCCGTACTGTCCGAACCGCTGACTTTTGGGCAGACTAAAAAATATACAATTCCCAATCGGTTTGTCGTGCAACCGATGGAAGGCTTCGATTCCGGTCCCGACGGCGAACCAACGGAACTCGGATTTCGGCGATACGAACGCTTTGCAACCGGCGGAGCGGGACTGATTTGGTTTGAAGCAACTGCTGTCCGTGCCGAGGCACGAAGCAATTCGCAACAATTTTGGCTTCACAAAAAAAGTGTTGACCGATTTGCCACGCTCGAAGAAAAAACACGGTCACTCGCAAAAAAACAATTCGGACACGACATCGTTACGGTCTTGCAGTTGACCCATTCCGGTCGGTACAGCAAACCGGCACGCGGACAACGGTTGCCGGTCATCGCTCAACACAGCGGCGTTCTTGATTCGGCACATAACATTCCCAATGATTACCCCCTGATAACAGACGATGAGTTGAACCGGTTGCAAGATGATTACGTGGCGGCGGCAAAACTTGCCGTCAAGTGCGGTTTCGACGGAGTGGACATCAAAAGTTGCCACGGTTATCTATTGAACGAACTACTCGGAGCACACACCAGAGAAGGAAAGTACGGCGGTTCCTTTGAAAACCGTACACGATTTCTGCGTGAAACCATTGAGCGTATTCGAAATGAAGTGCCGACTCTTTTTGTAACGACACGGCTGAATGTGTACGATGCGGTCAAATATCCCTGGGGATTCTGTGCCAACCGGGAAGATTACAAGCAATGGGATTTGACGGAAGCAAAGATGTTGGCGAAGATGTTATACGAACTTGGTGTGCCGCTCTTGAATGTAACCATCGGCAATCCCTATTTTAATCCGCACTACAATCGTCCTTATGCAAAGACGATACGTGGAGCAACGCCGTACAATGAGTATCCGCTTCTTGGCGTTGTCCGGTTCGCAAACATCGTTCGAGAGATGCAGAAATCTCTCCCGCAACTTCCGATGTTCGGGGCGGGAACGGCATGGTTACGGCATCTCGTTCCGAATGTTGCCGCCGGTATCGTTCAACAGGGTTGGGCGAAATTGTTCGGCTATGGGCGCGGTGCGTTTGCGTATCCCGACATGCCCAAGGACATCATGGAAAAGGGGAGTGCGGACACGAAAAAGGTTTGTGTGGCATGCAGTGGTTGTACGGAACTGATGCGAACGGAGTCGCCGACGGGCTGCATTATTCGGGATCGGGATTACTATCGGCTTCCCGAATAACAGAAAGGCGTATGTGAGCAATGGGCAGTTGCACAGTTTCCAATTTTGTGGTAGAATCAGTGGGGTGGTGTTAGCATAGAGTGTTTTCCGCACCTGGACGAAAAATCAGGTATTTATGTCACATCAAAGTACTATTAGGGATGCATTATGGGAATTATTGCCGTTCATTACAAAAAACTGTCTGACGCTCCTTTATTGGTCGCATTGAATCGTGAGGAAGACCCCACACGGGACTCTTTGCCCCCTAAAATTCAATCTGGTCGTCCCCGATCCGTTTGCGGTGTGGATTTACAGTCCGGCGGAACTTGGGCAGGAGTGAATCAATACGGTCTTTTTGTCGCTGTTGTCAACTGCACTAAAAAGGTGTTGCCATCCGATCCTCGATCTCGCGGACTTCTTTGTAGAGAATTGCTTAGTTGTCAAAATGCTGAAGAAGCCCTTGATTTGGCGCAACGTGAATTGCTAACGGGTTGCTATGCTGGTGGCAATTATGTGTGCGTCGATAGAATGAGCGGTGGTGTTGTGCATGGCGGAGACGATATTGACATAGAAAAATTTAGGTCTGGCTTGCACATTATTTCGGAAAGTCGAGTCGATGACATAAACGATTATCGACAAGAATTTGTGCGGAGACTCCTTACGTTACAGCGAATCGATTCTGCTATTTCATTTTTTGCCGTTGCCAGCAGAGCGTTTTCGAGCAATCCTGATGCTTCTGGTAAGATGGGCGTTCTCGTCAGAAAACCTAACCGGCAAACGGTCTCATCGATGCTTGTTTCACTTACTGAAAAAACACAGCGTTCGGTCATGCAATTTGCATCAGGTTCTCCTGACATATCACCTTACGAGGATGTTTCGGCATTGTTACGTCAAGTACTTTCGACGGATCGGGCGGCACGTGCAGCAGCAGCGGCAAAAGAAGCGCGGGCAAAAGCTGCACGAGACGCAGAAGTACAGTCAGGAGGTTGACCAATCTCCGTTTTTGCAATTTCTCTGAGCCCGTGCTATAATTGTAACGAAGGGTGTGGGAGCGAAGTCAATGTACGAACAGCAAAGTACCAATATCATTGAGCAAAAACTGAGCGAACTTGAACGGTGCTTCTTGGAACACATGCCGGCTGCCCTTGTTTTGGTCGATCTGGACCAGACTGTTGCGTGGTGCAATTCGCAGTTCTGCCGATGGATATACGATAATAATCCGATCGGACAAAAATTTTTTTCCCTGCTTGCACGCCCTGTGATGCGGGGACCTGATTTTCTCCCTTTTTCCAAAGTCCGGCGCACAGGACTCCCGACCAGTACTGTCTTGGAAATGGCAAACGCTCCCAAAATTCCCCGCTTTGTACGGATGATGGTCGGTCCTATATTCGGAGCAGACGAGAAGGTTTTCCGTTATGCCGTTACATTAAGTGATATTACCGAACACACAACACGAGAAGAAACATGGATTCGGCTGCGGGAAGCCGGCAAAGAACTTGCCGACCTTTCCAAGAAAGACATTTTGCAGCGTTCGCCGAAGGAACGAACCAGCATTTTGAAAGCAAAAATCGGAAAATATGTTCAAGAGATTCTGCGTTTTCATTTTGTTGACATACGTGTCAAATCTGAGCAAAATTCCCTTCTTTTGGAACCGCTCTTTACTTTCGGGATTCCCGAAGAAGTTCGGCAGTTGCAGTTGCACGTCAGTCAGGACGGGAACGGGATAACCGGCTGGGTTGCCTACCACGGCAAGAGTTATAAAATGGATGACTCCAATGAAGACCCGTTTTTCATAGAGGGCATTCCGGGTGCGAGAAGTTCGATGACGGTACCATTGCTCTATCGCGGTGAAGTGATAGGTACGTTCGATGTTGAAAGTCTGCAACCGAATGCCTTTAACGATGATGATTTGCAGATGCTCGAATCATTTGCCGACGATGTAGCACTGGCGATTCATACTCTTGAATTGCTGTCCGTTGAACAGAAAGAGGCAGCATTTCGCAGTATTGAAAAGGTTTTTAGCGATTCGATTGGTCCGCTCAATTTGATTTTGAACGAAACAACATTCTTTCCGTTGGAAGAGTTACAGCGGGATCCCGGGGCGATTAATCTTAACGATGTTGTAACGTCGTTTGCGCGGGTCAGAGAATATGCCCGACAAATTCAATCGGCTTTTCAGGGACACATTGCATCGCTTACACCGGATTTATCACCGGAACTTTCTTCTACGGATTGTAGTCACTATACTATGTTGCGAAACCGCCGGGTTTTGATGGTCGACGGCGATGAGTCGGTCGGCAAAGAATTAAGTCGGCTTCTTTTTTATTACGGTTGCACCGTGGAATCATCAACGTCTGGCTATGGGGCATTGAAAATGTTGGAGACAACGCAATATGATGCCGTTTTTAGCGATATTAAGTTGCCGGATATGTCTGCATTTACGTTTTTTAAACGGGTCCGGTGTATTTACTGTAAACGTTTTCGGAATCTTCCGCTCAACACGCTTTGTGAACCGCCGGAGGAAGACCCGAATTGTCCAACGGTGTCGGTTTCGTTCATGCCGTTTATTTATATGAGGAGTTATGGGTACGATACTGGACACGTTACGACTCGTGCGGCAGAGGCGGGAGTTACGAAAGTTGTCTTCAAGCCCTTCATTCTGACGCAATTACTCGAATCGCTAAAAACCGTTATACTTAAATCAAAAGTAGAGTAACAACGAATGTTTACACGGGATGGGATGCGAAACTTGATGTAACATGGGTCGATTTGTGAGTTCGAAGTGTCCGAAAATTGTGCCGAAAGTGGCGAGCGTACGCTGAGGGAGCGCACTGGTGGCGGGGTTTGATAAAATGGGCGGTTTAGTAAATGTGAAAAGTGTGAAATTTCGGCGAATTTGAGGAAATTTGTCCAAAGCAGTGGACTTCCGATAAGAAAGCAAGTATAATCAAGGTTGTTAGAAGTTCCCTTCATATTATTGCAAGCCGTTTCTCGCCCAATAAAGGCCAGCCATCCCACCTTACCCTAAACATGAAACGTTTCCTTTTTTCCTTTCTCTTTCTTTTCCTAATCGTTCCCTTTCTCCGTGCCGACGAGGGCATGTGGCTCTTTGACATTCCGCCGAAACAGCAGGTCAAAGAAAAATACAACTTCGACCTCGCCGACGATTGGCTCGAACATATCCAAAAGTCCTCGATGCGGTTCGGTCGCGGTGGAAGCGGCTCCTTCGTCTCCAGCAATGGACTCATCATGACGAACCATCACGTCGGAGCAAGGCAGTTGCACAATCTCAGTACGCCGGATAACAATCTGCTCGAAAAAGGCTTTTACGCCAAAGCCAATGCCGATGAATTGAAGTGTAGCGGTCTCGAAATTCTCGTGCCGATGCTGTCGGAAGATGTTACAGCGAAGGTTAACGTGGGTACCGGCACCCTTGCGGGTGCCGCTCTTGCACCCGAGGAAGCCCAAAAACTTCGTAATGCCAACATTGCCAAACTCGAAAAGGAATACGCCGACCGCACCGGACTCCGATGCGAAGTTACCACGCTCTATCAGGGCGGAGCGTATTACCTTTACGGCTACAAAGTTTACAATGACATTCGCCTC
>Ga0082212_10010720_pt1 | contig 11708 bp, 9 predicted proteins | sample TergutNt197P3_FD_71548 | JGI IMG/M metagenome (GOLD analysis project Ga0082212, IMG submission 71548) | Neocapritermes taracua P3 segment gut microbial communities from Petit-Saut dam, French Guiana - Nt197 P3 | ecosystem: Host-associated > Arthropoda: Insects > Digestive system > Gut ... | reverse complement strand
GAAATTCTGCGCAAAATGGCAAAATTTTTGTACCTTCGTATTCCCACTCAAAACTCAAGACTCAAAGCTCAAAGCTCCGGCTTGTCCGGGTTAGGAGTTAGGAGTTAGGAACTAAGCTCTCAAATTCGAACAAAAAAAGTCACAAAATATGCATCATCTCTTGATTGACCTGCAAGGATGTGGATTAAAATTGATGGGTGAAATAATTAGACACGGATTTTAAGGATTTTAACGGATTTTCGCTGTTGTCTGATGATATGAGGAAATTAGTTGCTGTTGTATGAGGGAAAAACAAAAAAATAATTCAATGCTTTTTATAATAAAAAAAAATCCGTGCTAATCCGTTTTTAATCCGCGTAAATCCGCGGCTAATTTGTTTTTGAATGCCTTTCCAGTTTATCTGGGGTAGGGATTAGGTGGTGGAGCCTGATCTTTTTCTTTTCTTTTAGTCCAGCCATTTGTAACAAGGGCTATGGCAATAATTGAAAACGAAATGAAGAGCCTGAAATATTCAGTAATTGCTGGATTGCCGATCATTCGGCTAGGCGGCGATGGCATACTAATAAACATCAGATGGAAAAGTACTACCCCAAAAATCACACGGGGAATCCCTGCTTTTTGGGGCGTGGCTCCGCCAACTAATAGAGCCGCTGCAGCATATAAAGCAATGTTATCCGCTCCTGTATATGCTGGCATTACCCCAATATTCTGGATAAAAATTATGTAACCATAGCCGGCCAGTACTGTTGAGATGAGCATTGCGATCATTCTCGTCCTGGCAACATTTATTCCGGATGCTGCAGCAGCACCCATATCCTGGCCAACAGCGCGAATTTCCTGACCAAGCTTGGTTCTTCTGAACCACCAAGTCAATAAACAAAGCAGAGCCACCACCAGGAGCGTAAATAGCGGTATCCTAATTGTATTAATACTGATAGTAAGGCCGGTCACTTTGTCAACCAGAGTATCAAGACTTCCCTCTATGCGTTCAAGAAAGATGGTACCTCTTACACCAAAGCCCCTTGGTAGGAGAATATCACTGTCACCGATCGGAATGAGCTTGCCCATCCCGGTCAAGATGATGACCTGGTAGGCGCCAAGCATGAAAAATCCCAGGACATAAGAGGTGGTCATCTCCCGGCCCTTGGCCTTGTTGAGAAGATAGCCGCTAAAGAAACCGAACAAAATAGCGATGGGGGTGGAAATCAGCATAGCCAGGAGTATCCCCGATACACCGCCGATCTGCCGATCGGTCACCAATATCAGGGCGATTTGGGCGGCCATCGCCCCAAGCCCCAAGCCAAAATTGATACCCAGGCCAGCCATGATCGGGACAAGCAGAGCAAGCACTAAGAAAATGTCCCTGCCCAGGCGGGTAATGACCTCCTGAGCCAGGAACCGTCCCGAATAACCGGAGAACGGTAACATAATAGCAACCAGAAGGATAAAGATGATCGGAATAATATTTATACCTATATATTTTTTTAAGTCAAACTTTTTTCTCATCATCCATACTCCCCGCGAATATCCGTCATTCTGCGCGAAGTCGCAGAATCCATTATTATAGGCAACCCCCAAAAATGTGATGCACCCTGTAAGGGGCGTCACTTTATGTTTTTCAACTCCTTATTTTCTGAATAACCCGATCAATCTTTCCCAAAAACTTAGCTTCTCTGCTTCCGGCAGGGCGCTTTTTTCCGGCTTTGGTATTTCGATATTTTCAGTCTTAAGCACGAACTGTACGAAATCGGTATTGCTGTTTTTAGCGGAAGTAAACGAAACGGCGGCAAAACCGGCGCCTGTATATTTGCTTTTTAAGTCGTCGAATTCATTTTTTAGCCGATCCGGCAGATCGGAGGTTTCGTCAGTCAGTTCTGCCGTTCCTTTGCTCAGTTCCGCAATGCCGTCAAAAACCTCTGCCACCCCATCGTTTAAGCCTGCTATGCCCCGGTCAAGCCCGCTATAACCGCCGGCCAGATCTAAGATGCCTTTCAGATACTGCCCCAAACCGTTATGGAAACCGGCATAGTTCTGTGACAGCTCCAGCATACCCTCGGAAAGCTGTTTTATTTGGGCCATCATCTCATTGCCGGACAAGGCGCTGCCGATCTGCCGGGAGATATCATTTAAGGCCTCGTTTACACTATCAACAGAGCCTGCAAGAGTAGTCATAGTAACCTCTACGGAGGAAAATGCCGTTTGCGCCTCTTCGTAGACGCCCTTGACGGTCATGGCGGCGATATAGCTCTCCATCAGCTGAGCTAGCAGAGCTTGTTCAGCCGGGTCAGCTTTGGCGGATAGCCCATAGATCTGAGCTTCACTGATTTGATGGCCGGGTATTGCCCCGATTGCCCGGTCTATTGCGGCATAGGCTTGCCCGTAACCCTCGTTCAGCTGCCTCATCCCTGCCGCCACCTGATCCAGGCCATCCGCAAGCTGCCCCAGGGCCTCAGGCAGCATCGCCAGCCCGGCCAGATCCGTTGCGCCGCCGATAGCATTTAAATCGGTACCATTTAGTGAGGAGGCGATCTCTGCCAGGGCATTCCTGATTTGCCCGGAGGCGCTGCTGATTTGCCCGGAACTTGCGCTTAGGCCGGCTAAGCCGCCCTTAAAATCAGCGGAACCGCTTTTCAGCTCCCGGGAGCCGGAGGCCATTTCAGCGGTTCCCTCTTTTAATTTAGCGGCCCCGTCGTTTAAATCCGAGACAGCATCGGTCAATAAGGTGAAATCATCAAGCATATCATCCAGATCCGGCATCTCTATGTTCAGAGAAAGCGGCATTGCGGTTATTTCGATCCCCGCCATCTCAAAATCGGCGACCTTTGCCCTGACAATAATATCCGCGTCTTGTTTGGCCAGGACTGTAAAGACAAGGATCCGGTTTTTGCCGGCGCTGGCTGCAGTTGCCCCCTCGGCCTTGATATCGGCACATTTATCATTATCCAAGGTAATGGTGATCTGCTGCATATAATTATGATAAAAGGTATCCTTGATCATCCTGTTTGGCGAGGATTTCAGCCGTATTTCCAATTCTCCGGATTTACCGGCAAGGGAGGAGGGCCGGATCACTGTTCCGTTAAGGCTGTATTCGATATCATAAAGCCAGGGCAGATCATGTGCGGCAAGATATCCCTGATAATAAAAGCTTTCGCTGCTTACCGGCACGGTTATCATTCCCTGCGTCAAGTCGATCGGTTGCAGGTCCGTCAGATTGAGCAAGGAGGTATAATTACCGTAATCGGTAAGGATGCCTCCGCTTAATAGTGAAAAATCATTGACCACATAGATGTCCCGGACGTCCCCGTTTTCTCCAAGGCGGGCGTATACGACCTCGGTCTTGCTTTTTACCGCTGCCGGGCTATCGGCTAATAACGGCTTGTTTTCAGCCGAACTGCCGGCAATGATGGGCGCTATGGCCATGCTTATGATAAGTATAAGCAAAGAGGCTATGATTTTCTTTCCTGTTTTCATTTCACATCTACCTCCCGGATTTTTGGGTTTTCGGCGAAGAATCCCGCCTTGTAGGTGGTTTTTCCGATAGCTTTGTCAAATATTGTCAGCATGGCGGGAAGAAATACCAAAACCATGATCATGGACAACAAAGTACCCCTCCCGAGCAGCTTTCCGATATCGGCGATCAGAGGATTGGAGGAAGTGCCGGCTAGAGTAAAACCTGCCATTGCCATTATTGTTGCGGATACCAGGATGGCTCGAAAGGATCTGCCCAGGGCTTGATGGATTGCTTCCTTTTTAGGCAAGCTCCGGCGGCTTCGCATATAGGTCACCGTCAGCAGGATCGCATAGTCCACTGTCGCTCCCAGTTGCACTGTATTTAAAACCAGATAGCCTATATAGTTGATCGAAGTATTGGTAAAATATGGCACAGAGAGATTGATCCAGATCGCCGTTTCGATCGTGACAAGGAGGAAAAAGGGGAGCAGGGCTGATCTGAAAGTAAGTAAAAGTACCAGGAAAATGGCGATTATGGCAATCAGATTGGTCGTTTTGTTATCATTTTGGACAACGGTTCTGATATCATATAGATTTGCGCTTTGCCCCACCGAATAGACCTCACCCGGATAGTATTTTTCCGCCGCCATACTGATCTCCTCGACAGCGGCAAAAGCAGTCTCTCCTTCCTGCGGGGTATCGGTATAGACGACCAAACGGGCAAAATGCTCCGAGTAAAATTGCTCTGTGATGGAACTGTCCAGAAATCCGGCAGGGATACCCGGTCCGACGGTTTTTGCATATGAGATAACAGAGGAAATATAGGGGAGAGCCAAGAGGTCTTTGCTGAGTAATTCCTCTTTTACTATATCGCCCTTCGGGACAAGTAATACCAGGGGTGTGGGCCTTGATTCGGCGGCTGCCGTGTCCTTTCCTGTCATTTCATTAAATGCGGCTTGATAGCCGTATAAAAAATCGGTTTGCGACTGGCCTAAAAAGCAGGGAACAATAATCACAGCGACAACTAAAACGGCAGGTATAGATATCCTGCGCAAAATATTATGGATATTGGAAAAAGTTGGCATAATCTCGCGGTGGCGGGTTTTTTCCAGGGTCTTATGGACACAGATGGTAAGCGCGGGCAAGAATATCATAACCGAAATAAAGCTGAAGGCGATGCCTTTGGCCAGGCTCAGGCCCAAATCCGCGCCGAGGCCGAATTGCATGAACAGCAAAGCCATAAATCCGAATAAAGTAGTGGTGGCGCTGGCGGCTACCGAGGAAAAGCTCTCCTTGACCGCCTCGCGCATGGCTATATCAACGCCGGCGCCTGCTTGGCGGTGCTTGGCAAAACTGTGGAGGAGAAAAATAGCATAGTCGAGAGATACGGCAAGCTGTAGGATAGGTGTTACCGCATTGGTCAGGAAGCTGACGCTGCCAAACAGAGCATTTGTGCCCATATTGATGACGACCGACATCCCGATAGCCGCCAAAAACAGCAACGGTTCCAGCCAGGAAGTGGTGGATAGCAACAAAATCAAGAGGATCAGCGGCAGGAGGATAAACATGGCATTGGCCACTTCCCTGCCTGCTGCAGCCTGGACAAACTCAATTTCCGCAGCTTCCCCCGTTACCGTTCCCTTCTCTTTGAGCAGGTTCCGGATCTCCCTGATGCCTTCTTTTTCATTGCCTTTTATGACCGTGGCCTGGTAATAGGCTGTCCCATCCCGGTAATAGCTCTCATGTGTGTCCTGATCTGCTATTTCCAAAGGTTGCAGTAGGTCGAAGAGATCGTCAAGCCATAAAACATCGCTGATATGAGGAAGCCCCGCCAGTTCCCGCTTAAATTCCAGAGCCTCCATCAGCGACAGGTCCCATACCTCTACTTGGGCATTGGGCAAAGCCTTATCAAATTCGCGGTTCAACAGCTGCAAGGCTTTGGTGGATTGGGCGTCCGGCGGCAAATATTCCGCCATGTCATAATTAATGACCAGTTTTGTAAAAAGCAGGGCGCAGATAACAGCCGCTGCCATAAATATAATAATAACTGCCTTTCTGTGGCGGATGATAGCATCAGCCAAGCGATCCATATTTGAAGCCTCCCTTGTGCACTTATATATATTGTAATTCAGCCAAGGGAAAAAAGCAATATGAAGTTTTCTGAAAGCAAAGGGGCACTACTGGCGAAGGATAAATTTATGGAAGCACTATCCACCTATAATTGTGTCACTGCTTTGGGGGAGACGCTTCAGCAGCATTCAGCCGCGCCCTGACTCATGTTATTACTCTGATTATGGAAAATACTGAAAAAATGAGTATATCCCACCGTTTGTGGGTAGAGCAGTTTGATAGCATGGTTGATGGCAATAAATGGGATAATTAGGAGCAAATAATGTCGTGCTCTTGCCCTTTACAAAATCCCGGCGAGCCAGCTATTCCATATTTTGACTTTACCCCTCAATAAAACTCTTTTGACTTTTTGAATTAAATAATGATTAACAAAAACCGCCTTTTATCAGGCGGTTTTGTTAATAGCAAGAGCTATATACTCCTACCTGCTATTCATTAGATATCGGCTCTAGTAATGGGATCGTTTGGCGCGAACAAAGTAGGACTCTTGCCCTTTAAATAAGAATCCCGGTGAGCCAGGTATTCCATATTTTTCCATATTTTTCCATATTTTGCATATACTATCCAAGCTGACCGGATTGACAGAATAGCTTGCCAGTGGTAAAATTGTATACATGGATAGGCACACTGAAATTATAAAAACAAAACTAATAAACTTTTCTGATAAAACGACAATAAAACGGTTAATAATAGCCTTTGCTAGGCACTTACTCCCGAAATTCTGCGTAAAATGGCAAAATTTTCGTGCCGCCCTATTCCTGCTCCTACTCAACACTCAAAACTCAACACTCAAAACTCCGGCTTGTCCGGGTTAGGGAGTATAACAGGTCGATATTGAACACGCTCTTGTAATAACTCCAAATGGAATTGCTTATGAATTATCCGGCATTGCTGAGTCGGTAAATCCGGAAGTTATCGGCGCAGATCAGTTAAGGAACAGCATAATTGTACATAATCATCCTGTTTTGGCCGGAGAAATAATGGGAGATTCCTTTAGTTTGAATGATATTCTACTCTCAGTTCGTAATAAAGTTAGCAAGCAGTATCTCGTTTCCGGGGTGCGTCAAAACGCTTTCGTTTATAGTGGATCCTTATCTGAGAAAGAAATATGGCTAGAGTATAAGAAAGCTAGAAATGTTATGTTGGAACGGGCTTTTAGCAGAGAGGCTGATATTGATTGGGAGCGCGAAGAAATAATAAAAATCTTGGCGGAAAAATTGAAAGGATTTGATTATTATGACTACTTTTGATTCCGAATATAAAGAACTCATTAGAAATTATGCGGAGCAAACAGAGCATCTATACAAAGAGTTTTCTTATGATGGAGGCTTAGATGGGCCGGATGAACTTGAAAGGAGAGAACTTTTCTTTGCATATAAGCAGAAGTTAAAAGCACTGAGGGCCAAATATGGGATCGAGGATTCGCCTGCTAAAATTCAAGTGAATTGATGAACTAGCAAAACCGCCTACTAGCAAGCGGTTTTACTAGTACTGCATGTAATATCAACTCAGCGAGCTTAGTACTCAAAATGAGCTTTATGACAGATATAAAACTGCGCGATGCTGAATAGTATCCTCAATTACAAGCAGAATTGGAGAGTAAAAAAAATTCCATATGTTTTTGAGAGAAGTCTGGGAAAAAAGTGCTGATGGTCAAAATGACCATCAGCACTTTTCTTCCGGCTACACCTCTGTTGCCCATTAGCTTTTGTTCATTAAATAATGAACAAAAGCCAGCATTTTAGCAGACTCAGCTCGTGTAGCATTAGCTAATGGCTTGAAGCTGCCGTCGGGGTAGCCGTTAATTATGTCGGCTTTTTGCATAGTGCTGACAAAATCCTTGGCATAATCTGCAATCAGCTGCTCGTCACTGAAGCTTTGCGGCTGGTTGTAATCTATCAGAGTCACTTTTTGCTCTTCACTCATTCTTGCCAATATGGTTATAAACTCGGCTCTGGTAATGGGATCATTTGGAGCGAACAAAGTAGTGCCCTTGCCCTTTACAAATTCCCGGCGGGCCAGGTATTCCACGTATTGATAGGCCCAGTAGGTAATTAAACTAGTGACTAAAGTCATGTATAAACATGACGAAAGTTATATTGAAAACCCATTGAAATAGGAGTAACATCTAAGTAGAGCTATCCTAGCTCCCTTATTCCAGTAGCAGCATCTCCTGATTTGCACGAAAGAACCACTTGAAAATAACCATTGACCGAAATCAGGGATTATATTATAATGATAATAGGCAGGTGGAACATGGGTGCCAAACGCGAGTATAAAGACACCGTATTTTCAAAACTATTCAGCGAACCTCCACAACTACGCGAGCTTTATAATGCCCTAGCCGATACCGCCTACGGCGATGACACAACAATTGTAAAAAATACGCTTGATGATGTATTTATTAACGGAATTTGTTGAGCGAGTAAGATACAATCAAGCTTGCAGTATAGTGCTGGAAGAAGCGATTAGAGAAGCTGTCAAGTGGTGTATTAGAGAAGGAATATTACTTGAATTTTTGGAACGGCATGGATCGGAGGTACAGAATATGTTGTATACAGAATTCAATCTCGACATTGCAAAAAAGGTATGGCAGGAAGAGGCAAAGATAGATGGCCTAGAAGAAGGCTTGGAAAAAGGCCGGAAGGAAGGCCGGAAGGAAGGTCGGAAAGAAGGCCGCATGGAGGGAAAGGAAGAAGGCCACTTGGACGAAAGGAAAGACATTGCAAAAGCCATGATTTCTGATGGAGAATCTATAGAAAAAATCATGAGATATACCAGGCTGACCCGCGAGAAAATAGAACAACTGCGCGGCACCAAATGACATGGATTGAGGGGGCAATAGAAGTAACTGGACTATCTCGTAAGGAGAATGAACCTCCCTGCAACAAGGCTGTAGGGTACCAAATGCAGTTAATTATACGATTAACAAAACCGTCTTTTATCAGACGGTTTTGTTGGCGTGTTTCAAGTTTTGTTGACCATAAAAGCAACATACTCCTACCATCTGTCCATCAAACAGTGAGCAATAGCCAGCATTTTGGCGACTTCGGACCGGGTGGCATTGGCTAATGGCTTGAAGCTGCCGTTAGGGTAGCCGTTAATTATGCCGGCTTTTTGCATAGCGCTGACAAAATACCTGGCATAATCTGCAATCAGCTGCTCATCGGTGAAGCTTTGACACTGATTGAATTAATCAGTGTCACTTGTCTACTCATTACTCATTCTTGCTAATAATGTGCTCCTTATTTCGGTAATTCCGCAAAACGGTGTAATATAGCTGCTACTTCTGCCCTGGTAGCCATGCCTTTTGGAAGAAGATTACCACCAGAGCCATTGATTATTCCAGTTCCAATTGCCCATTCAAAAGCTCCTACCGCCCACTCACTCGCACTTGCTGCATCAGGAAAAACCTTCAAATTGCCTTCACCAGCCGGTTTGTCAGCATATCTCCAAAGAATAGTAACAATTTGTTCTCTTGTCACTGGATTTTGAGGATTGCTGCCATCAGTCAAACCTTCTTTTACCGCCCAATCCAAGGCCAGTGAATACCAGGTAGCACCTCCCTCGGTATTCACTCCGGCCAAACGGGCCAGTACTGTGAAAAGCATAGCCCTGGTCATTGTGCTTTGTGGGGCAAAAGTTGTAGGGCCGGTGCCATTAAAGAGGCCTTTTGTAACCACATATTTCACGTTTTCATAGAACCAATTACCGCTATTAACATCGGTAAAGGGGTTTTGCCAGGTTTCCATTTTCACCTCAGCAATTTCCTCCCACTTGGCGTAAAGGGTAAGGCTGCTGCTAACCGTTGCATTGAAATCATATTCTTTTGTCAAGGCAGCATCGCTGAACCAGCCAATAAATTTGAAACCATCTTTGGTAGGATTGGCAGGTTTGGTAATTTTCGACCCGGCTCCCACTTTTTGACTGGTAATCATGCTGCCTCCATTAGAATCGAAAGTTAGCGTATAGCTGGTGGCGCCGCCACTACTGGAAACTGATCCAGCACTATCTATAGCACGATTTACATCAATAGTATAAGTCCGGGTGGTAGTGCCGTCCTCGGCGGTAACAGTAAGAATTATTGTGTTAAAACCCACATCCAGGCTTTTTATGCCTGCTCCTAAGACCGTAGCCTTCGAATTATTTGCTGTAGCGTTTACGCTAATACTGCTAACACTATTTACTACGGTAGCAGTGTAATTAGTAAAATAGGGGTTAAAGGCCGGATAAAGTGTGCCTGCGCTGATAGTTAGGCTAGCCAAAGTAGAGTCAGCGGAGATATGTTCCGGTTCGTCTAGAGGCAACCCATATAGCTGAGGATACTTATAGCCTTCAACCATTTGCCATATCCCTCCAAAATCCCAGCCCAGCTCTTCGTAGGTAGCTTGTTCTTTGGCTTCGGATTGGGATATCCGGCGGGTGGCATCGTCAATAGCATTACCTTGGATGCCCGTAAGAGCCAGATTATTGATTTTATGAACATTTCCTCCCCAATCAAAGCTAACTAAGTTACTTTCTCTTGGATAATCAATGTCTGCCTCAGCGATTATTTCCCCGGAAAGCACAAAACAGCTTGTTATTTCAGCATAGCCATAATCACGAGGATCATCACTCATACTGGCAATGGTATCAGCACCTATTCCACCGGCATATGCAGAAAAATTCGGCGCCTTGGCGGAAATGCTTCCGGCATTATAGCAATTCTTAATAATAATAGATTTTGAATAATAGGCAAAGCCGCAGCCGTATATTCCCCCTGCTCTGGCACCGGAATTAGGGCAAAAGGCGGAAATATTCCCGGCATTATAGCTGCTTGTGATGGCAGCAGCCCTATTAATATCACCGATTATTCCTCCGGCACGGGCTTCATAATCAGAAATTACGGAAATATTTCCTGTATTGCTGCAGGAACTGATTATTATGCCATCACTGCCTCTGCCTGAACCACATATGCCTCCAACATAGCTGTAGGTACTGACACGAAACCCGGGAGGATTTTTAGTAAAGCTGCTTGAACTTGAGATATTAGCCTGATTATAGCAATTGTAAATTTCAGTAATGTTACTTAATCCGCAAATACCACCAACAGAAATTATGTCATAAAAACCATCGTGTCCATCATTGTTATGATCGGCAGGAAAAGCATAGACTGTGGAAATGATTCCGGTAGTGTAGCAATTATTTATGATAGCTTCAGAACTTAATCCACTGATACCTCCGACATAGAGACGCATATTTGCAGCTGAGCTGGTAATATCTACATTAATATCTTCCAACCCCAAGTTTTTGATGCTTGCTCCTTCGGAAAAGCCGAAAAGGCCACTATATGTGCTATCAGTATAGCCGGATATAGTGAGATTCCTGATCACATGGCCCTGGCCGTCAAAAGTCCCTTTAAAGCTGTTATAGTAATAATTGTCCTTATTATACCAATTACTGGCATCCCCAATAGGTTCCCACTCGCCCCATTCGGCTAAATCAATGTCGTTCATCAGCACATAGCTGCCATCCAGTTTGTTGCGCGCATTGTCCAAATCCTCGGCTGTGTAGATAGGGATAGCTTCCTGGTCCGGAGTCCCAATAGGCACAAAAAATTTGCTTCTTTCCCTGATAATAGTAATATTATAATCGGTGGCAGTGGTGCAATCCGCGGCGATCACCCTGACAGTGATGATGTTTTTGCCCTGGGCAAGGCTGACAGAATTGGACACGCTGCCGCTTGTGGTGACATAGCCGGCCACAATAGCCCGGGCATCGCTATCGCTGATGGTAGGCACAAAGCGGCAGAAGGTAATGCCATCGGCCATATAAGCGGTATAGCTGGTGATGCCCGATTCGAAGCTGGGATCAAGGTTTACTGTATTGCTGCCGCTGCTGCCGGAACGCAAAACCAGATCACTCAAATTGCTCTCATTGTTGGCAGAAGAGGTAGCCCGGCGCACCTGCACAGTATAGGTTTTGACGTTGCCGTTGGCCGCCGTTACCTGCACATTGATAGTATTGTTGCCGGTGGAGATACTGATGCTTCTAGCGGTTCCGGTATCACCATTGATACTGACGCTGGAGGTGTTATCATAGCGGATGGTGCTGATATAGACCGTGGAAATCGAATAAGGCACAAAAAC
>Ga0082212_10010719_pt1 | contig 11709 bp, 12 predicted proteins | sample TergutNt197P3_FD_71548 | JGI IMG/M metagenome (GOLD analysis project Ga0082212, IMG submission 71548) | Neocapritermes taracua P3 segment gut microbial communities from Petit-Saut dam, French Guiana - Nt197 P3 | ecosystem: Host-associated > Arthropoda: Insects > Digestive system > Gut ... | reverse complement strand
ATCCGGCAATCCGGCAATCCGGCAATCCGGCAATTATACTATGTATACATATAGATTCATGCCAACTATCCAATAACGTAAAATTTCCCCTGGCAGTAGGTAATTATTCACTTTGTTCTCAATTAGCGGATTATTTTTCGTCTAATAATGAAAAAACGCCGGGTGTGCCTTTTAGGGTGCATACCGGCTTTTTTGCGGGCGTTGCCCCATTCCGTCCCTGAGGGCGGGCGATCAATTAACCATGATTGCCCCCAGGCGTCATGGACTGGAGTTTCTTCATGTTGATAAACAGGAAACATGCAGTGGGAGTTCTTGGCCTCGCGCTGGTACTCGGAGCAATAATGGTAATGGGGGGATGCGATCTCTTTTCGGATGGTCCCAATACCCCCAGCGGACCCAGTATTCCGAATGCCCCGACCGGGGTAAGTGCAACAGCACTGTCTTCAAGCAGTATTTCGGTCAGTTGGAGCTCGATAGGCAATGCAACCAGCTATGACGTGTACTATGAAATTGGTTCTTCAACTACGAAAAATTACGCAGGTAATACCAGCGGTACTTCCTATACCCATACAGGGCTACAGGCGAGCACAACGTACTGGTATTACATAAAAGCAAAAAACAGCGCAGGGGAGAGCAGCTATTCTTCTTCTTCTGCCTATGCGACAACCAACAGCGGATCCGTCACCCCCACCCCAACCGTCCCCTCTGCCCCGACAGGTGTAACCGCGCGGGTAAGTTCTGTGAGCAGTGTAACTGTTAGCTGGTCTGCCGTATCAGGCGCCACCGAATACAGAATATACCGCAGCACAAGCGAAAGTGGTACTTACACGCAGGTAGGGACTTCAACAACAACCTCATACTTAAACACCGGTTTGTCGGAACATACGATCTATTATTACAAAGTATCCGCCCGCAACAGTGCAGGGGAAAGCCCGCAGTCTTCTGGTACTGTTTATACCACAACCCCATATGCCTGGTGGACCTTTGATTTAGTTCTCAATGATGAAATGCGCTATTTCTATCTAGGCGCTGGCGATGAATGTGCATTCACCCTTTCTGGCCTAACTGCCGGAACCTACTATATATCATGGATAGATGCTGATAATGAGGATGCAGGCTCTTATGAGCATAGCACCTACGCTGATGTAAAAGTCGGTGTAGAAAGAGGTAATGGAACTACCGTTGTTGCGATGAGTGATGATGGAAATGACGGGTTAAACCGGCACAAGTTTCAGTTTACTGCTGGTATGGGGACTCTGTATTTATGGGTAGAGGGTGTCAACGCCTCTACAAAAGGTATCTTTGCCATAAAATTCAGTAACTGAAGCGGTAACGATGAAAGAAAATGATCCTGCCCTGTTTTAGGTGATTTTTCTGGAAAAAAAACGCTTGTTGCAATTTTTATGATACCGGAGTGCATTAGGAAAGCAGGCAGTATTGCCTGTCAAAGAAGACCGCGAAGGAGATTCTGATGAAGAGGAAAATTTTGTTTTTGGCGGCGGTAGCGATTTTGCTTACCTCAGGCTTGATCATGGGGAGCTGCGACCTATTTGGCTGCCCCGGCGACGGAACTTCGGGAGGGAAGAATAACTGCAAGTTCACTATGGGATCTGGTTATTATTACCAATGCTCCGATAGCTGCATCACAAAACAGGGAACCTATGCCGGTGGTACTACTTACACATTTACTTCCAGCAAATCCTGTAACTGCTAGTTAGTAGCGGCCTGTAGCAATTAAAGACCCTGTCCCATACCGGGATGGGGTTTTTGTTGCACTGTGTTTTTACGCAGCCCAGCCAGGATCAGGCCATAATCCGTTTTGAGCGTAAGCAGGAAAAGCAGGGCAAAATATTAAAATGAAAGCAAGCAAGGTTATTTTTGGGCCGGTTACAGTCGCGCTGGGCCTGCTCATTTCCCTGGGGCCCCAGTTTCTGTTTAAGCTCTGCGGGCACGAAGACGATAATTTTTCCCAGTGCTATTGGTCCGGGCAGGCGGAGATCGCCGTAGGATTTTTCATCGCTGCCTTGGGGATTTGCATGGCCATCTTTAGCGACCCGAAAACGACCCTTGGTCTGGCTATAGGCGTTTTTCTTGCCTCCCTGGTGGCTCTGTTTATACCCCACTCGCTAATCGGAGGCTGTTCTACTCCAACCATGGCCTGCAGGGTCATTGGTTTTCCGGCGCTCACTGTGGAAAGTATCGCCTCGCTGCTCTTTTCAGTTGCCATCGTGGTTTTCCTCGATAAAAAGTACAAGGTTCTAAACGGATAGCATTTTGAAGACTATTATTTTTATTGCGCTCATCATCGTTTTGGGACTCTTTATCGCGGTGGGGCCCCTGTATATTTTCAGGATATGCGATGCCTATGAGATGGAGGATGATGAACTGGAAGTCACCTGCTGCGGCCCCAGCGGTTTCCCACGGTGCCAATGGACGGCCCAGGCGGAAATAGGCATCGGCGGTCTTATAATAGCCCTGGGCCTTTGTATGCTGGTTTTCAGCGACGTAAAAACTGTCCTGGGCCTGGCTTTGGGGGTATTTTTCGCAGCCGCAGCGGCTCTGGCAGTACCCAATTTTCTGATTGGCGGCTGCCCCTCTTCCCATGACATGAGCTGTTACAACATCGCCTTTCCGGCCCTTACCGTGGAAAGCATACTGCTGTTGATAACCTCGGGGATCCTGGTTTTTCGTTCCCGGAAAACAACGCCGGAGTGACCGGTTTGAGGGACATGCGCCTTGCCCTGGATGCATACTTCACTCTGAAAGAGAAATCTTTCCTGAAAAAACCTGTGCCAAGGATCTTGATGTCGAACATCGGCGGTTAGGCCAATTGGGGGAGTAGCCTTACAATGCGGCGGCGATTTCCTTTTGCACCAATTCGCTGATTATCTCAGCGGGGGTTTTATGGGATTTGTTTGTTTGTTCGGCAAGGTATTCGGCAGTTATCGAATCGATGCGTACCAATTGTTATTTGGTCTTGACACAACAGATTGGAACAGATAATACCTAAGCTATGAAAGCAAATCTGGTCATAAACCAAACCTTATTGGAACAAGCACTTCGTATCGGCGGCTTGGAAACCGAAAATGAGACTGTAAACACGGCTCTTGAGGAATTCATCGAAAAAAGGGCAGGAGAAGAGGTTATACCATTATTCAACACTGTAGAATATGATGATGACTACAACTACAAAATACTGCGCGGGAAAAGATGAAGGTACTGGTTGACACACCAATCTGGTCATTGGCATTCAGAAGAAAAAATAACGATAACCTAAAAAGCATAACAGTAAATAACCTGGTTGGTTTAATACAAAACAGCCGAATAGCAATCATAGGACCAATTCGGCAGGAGATTCTATCCGGCATTTCAGATAAGGGCAAATATTACGAAGTAAAAACCAAAATGTCGATTTTTCCTGATCTTGTCATGCAGACAAGCGATTATGAATTTGCGGCAGAATGTTCAAATGAATGTAGAAGAAACGGCATACAGGGTTCCCATACAGACTTCCTCATTTGTGCGGCCGCAATAAAAAATGATTGGGAAATATTCACAAAAGATGACGATTTCATTGATTATCAAAAATACCTACCCATAAAACTGTATGAAGAGCTATCCAAACACCTGTACTAATTTACCGAATAAAACAACCACGAACGTCATGATGGGATTTTCAATGCAGGCCAAAGGCCCAGTGTAAGGCTCCCCTTGCTTCCTTCTACGGGTAAAGCTATACTGATCTCTACTGAACATCATTGATTTATACTGATCTATACTGACCAATAGGAGGCGGATATGGAAAAGGATGCGGTAACAGAAAGGGCAAATGACTACCTGGCAAGGGAGAAAGACGCCCATTTCAGAAAGGAAGTGGAGGATCTCCTTTCCGCTTCCGATTATAAGGAGCTGGAAGACCGGTTTTACCAAAATCTGGAATTCGGTACCGGGGGCTTAAGGGGTGTAATCGGCGGCGGCTATAACCGGATGAATACCCTGGTCGTGAAAAGCGCCACCCAGGGACTGGCCGCCTATTTGTTGAAGGCCTTTCCGGAAAAGGCGAAAACACCGGGAGCTTTGTCAGCGGTTATTGCCTTTGACAGCCGCCATTACTCGGCGGAATTCGCAGAGGCCTCGGCGCTTATCTTCGCGGCGAACGGAATAAAGACCTACCTTTTTTCCGCCCTAAGGCCAACTCCTGAACTCTCCTTTGCCATACGCCACCTTAACGCCGATACAGGCATCGTAATTACCGCCAGCCACAATCCACCCCAGTACAACGGCTACAAGGCATACTGGGTGGGCGGTGCACAGGTTATTCCCCCACACGATAAGGGCATAATCGCCGAAGTAAACGCCGTAACGGATATAAAGGAAATGGGCAGGGAAGAGGCCCTGAAAAAAGGACTCTTGAAGATCATCGATAAGGAAATCGATGAACCCTACCAGGCAATGGTGAGAGGCCGCCTATTCAGGCCGGATCTGATCAAGGAAAAGGCCGGGGAGGTAAAGATCGTCTACACTCCCCTTCACGGCACCGGCGCCTACCATGTTGAGGGAGTTCTGGGCAGCCTGGGCCTTAAGGTGATCACCGTGCCCGAGCAGAGGGAAGGAAACGCGGATTTCCCCACAGTCTCTTTCCCCAACCCCGAGGAGGCCGCGGCCCTGGACATGGCAATAAAGCTTGGCATTAAGGAAAAGGCGGACGTGGTAATGGCTACTGACCCCGACGCGGACCGTTTCGGGGTGGCGGTGCCTTCGGGCAAGGACGGGGCAGCCGATACATTTACCCTGGTAACGGGGAACCAGATGGGCGTCCTCCTGGCGGATTACATCTTCCTTTCCCTTAAGGAAACCGGAAAAATGCCGCCTAATCCCGCAATGATCAATTCCATCGTTACCACGGGCATGCAGAAGCGGGTTGCCGAACATTACGGTGCCAGGTGCTTCGAGTGCCTCACAGGTTTCAAATGGATCGCCGATGTAATGGCGAAGTGCGAAAAGGACGGATCCGCATCCATTGTATTCGGCACCGAGGAAAGCTACGGCTATCTGGTGGAGAACGAAGTCAGGGACAAAGACGGAATTTCCGCCGCGGCCCTAACCGCGGAAATGACCCTCTACTGGCGCAGTAAGGGAAAGAGCCTCCTGGACAGGCTTGATGAGCTTTACCAGATCTGCGGCTATTGGGAGGAAATGGGGATCTCCAAATACTTCCAGGGCCCGGAAGGTCCAGCAATAATGAAAGGGATTATGGAAGAGTACAGGAAGAATCCCCCTAAAACCCTGGGCGGCATTGATATCGAAAGGGTGAGGGATCTAAAAAACGGCGCAGACGGCCTGGCGCCCAGCGACGTACTCCAGTTCTTCCTTAAAGACGGCACTGTGGTCAGCGCCCGGCCCAGCGGCACAGAGCCAAAGATCAAGTTTTACGCCTCTTGCTGCGCTGCCCCAGGCCCTGGCGGACTGGATGCCGCAAAGGCCGAAGCCGGCAGGAAGCTTGAAGCAATAAAAAAGGATGTACGCGCTGTTATCGGGGACGGCTGATAAATAGCCTCATTGTATGAAGGCAGTAATTATCCTCGCGCTTTTGGTATGCCTGCTTTTTTTCATGCTCCTGCAGGGATGCGGCTGTTCCACAGAAGGCCGCCAACACCCCCCAGGACTATTCCGGGTAGCCCATGATATGGGGAAATACGGTTTGACAGATCAGAGCCATGGGATTATTATTAAGGCTTAAAAAAGGTGACCAAAAGATGAAAGTAATTAGCCGTGTTCTTATATTTGTTTTTCTACCCCTGCTGAGCTCCTGTTCCATCAGCAATTTTGCGATTAAGACAGTTTCCGATGCCCTTACCGGGGCGGGAAGCGCCGATGTCTTTACCGGGGATTCAGACCCCCAATTGGTAGGGGATGCCCTTCCCTTTGCCATCAAGATGTACGAGGCCCTGCTTTCCCAAAACCCGAACCACCAGGGGCTGCTCCTGACCACGGGATCCCTCTTCATTATGTACGCCAATGCTTATGTCCAGGGCCCAGCGGAAATGCTTGACACAATAGATTATTACCAGGAACGCCACGCCGCCCTTGACAGGGCTAAAAACCTCTACCTCCGGGGATACGGCATTCTGCTTTCCGCCCTGGACAAAAAGTTTCCCGGATTCAGTGCCGCATCGGCCAACGATGGAAGTCTGAATAGCTTTCTCAATAAATGTAAGAAAGACGACGTTCCCCTATTGTACTGGACCGTAGCCGGAGGCTTGTCGGCCTATTCAATCGATGTTTTTGATTTTAACCTTAGTTCCAACATACCTGTATGGGGTGCCATGATAGCAAGGGCCTATGAGCTGGATCCCGATTTCAATAATGGCGCTATAGATGATTTTTATGTTCTCTTCTACGCTTCCCTTCCGGATACATTGGGAGGAGACAAGGCAAAGGCGGAAACCCACTTTAACCTTGCCCTGGAAAAGAGCCGGGGCCTGGCAGCGGGGCCCTACATTTCCTACGCCATGGCTGTCTGCGTTCCCGCCCAGGACTACGATGCGTTCAAGGAAAACCTTGAAAAGGCCCTGGCCATAGATCCCGATGCGGATCCTTCTAACAGATTGATGAATATCATTTCCCAAAGGAAGGCCAGGCATCTCCTTGACACTGCCTATGAATACTTTTCCTTCCTGCCCTACGGCGGGTATTATGACGACTACGATGACTACGATTTCTGGTGATTCAGTAACAATTAAGGAGTGATCCATGCGCAAAACAATACTACTGGCGGCCTTTGCGGCGGCAATACTACTGGTTACAGGAAACCTTTCCCTTTTTGCACAGCGGGGCGGAAGGGCCCAGGAAATAATTGAAGTAAGAATCGCCTCCCCCCTTCCGCAGCAATCGCCCTGGGGAAGGGCCCTGGACAGAATTGCCGCGGAATGGAGCAGGATCACCGATGGACAGGTGAGGCCCAGGGTACTGCACGGCGGAACCGAAGGCACAGAGGCGAAAATGCACCTCTCCCTGGCCAGTAATACGATTCAGGCCGCTGTCTTCACCTCCTTCGGCCTCAATCAGATTGATCCCAGGGTAATGACCATGAGCGCTCCTTTCCTGATCCGTAATGAGGATGAACTAAATGTGGTGATGAGCGAAGTCCAGGGCGATTTGGAGGGGAGGATAAACAGCGGCGACTACTTCCTTGTGGCCTGGTCAAAGTCGGGCTTTGTGAACATCTTTTCCAGGGAGCCGGTCTTCACCCCGGATGATCTAAAAAGGCTGAGGCTGGCTTCCAACGCGGATGCTTCGGATCTCAATACTGCGTTCAAAACCATGGGCTTTCAGGTGGTTGATACAGATGCAGCCGATCTGGGCCCCAAGCTTGCCACAGGCGCTATCACAGCGGTATATCAGAGCCCGGCGAGCATAGCCGCATACCAGCTCCATTCGTACATGAGAAACATGCTTACCGTAAACCTCGCGCCCTTCCTTGGCGGAGTTGTGATCAATCAGGTTACATGGAGAAGGATCGGCGCCCTGGATCCCAGGTACCAGCAGCAGATTATCAACGTGACCAGGCAGATTGCCCAGGGGCTGGACAATGACATGCAGAAGACTGTCAACGACGCGATCATCGCAATGAAAAGAGACGGCCTTGTAGTGAACGAGCCTACCCCAGCACAGGAACAGCTCTGGTACGCGGAAATGGAACGGGCCACCCCTGTGCTGCTTGGAGCAACCTTTGACAGGGACCTGTACCGGAAGATCGATGACGTACTGGCAAGATACCGGAGAGGGCGGTAGAGGATAATGGGGAAGAAACTCCTCCTGGCAACAGGAGCGCTCTCCTCAATAGAGAAAGGTATCTGCTGCGGCGCCCTTATTCTGATGGCATTGTTTCCCGCGGCGGATGCCCTGCTGCGGCCCTTCAGCATGGCGATTCCCTATTCACGTCCCTTTCTTATTCACCTATTTTTACTGGCTGGCCTTTTCGCGGCGATGCTGACCACCCACGGAAAAGAGCATATAACCATCGCAATAGTTCAGTACTTCAAAAATGCAAAGTTAAAAAACGTTCTCTCTATTATTGCCGGCCTCGTCTCCGCCTTCATCGCCGCTGTTCTCTTCTGGGACTGTGTTTCCTTCTTTAGGTTTAGTCCGCCTGAAAGGGCCGTGGGTTTTATTCCCGAAAAGTTATTCATACTGACCATGGCTATTTCCTTCGGGATAATATCCCTGCGTCTTGCGGCTAACCTGCTTTCATCCAAAGGCAGGGGCCTTATCATCCTGGCTGTTCTCGCGGTACTTCTGGGAAGCGCCGCCGCCCTGCCGGCTATCGGAAAACTGGTCTGGGGATTTGAACCTCCTGAGCCTTTCTACTCGTGGATCAACATGCTCTACGATGCCGCCTACTACGCCCAAACGCCATTAATCCTTCTGCTGATTCTGGCGGCTCTTTTGGGAGCGCCAATTTTCTCGGTCATTGGCGGCATCGCCATGATCATGCTACAGGCGGCGGGAAGCGAGCCTGAGGCAGCACCAATCCAGATCTACTCGGCCCTTACAGACGCGGATATTATCGCCATACCACTATTTACGCTTACAGGTTTCTTCCTTTCCGAAAGCAAGGCCGGTGAAAGGCTGGTAATGGCCTTCCGCCGCCTTTTCAGTTGGATTCCCGGAGGCATGATCATTGCCACGGTGATAATCTGCGCCTTCTTCACATCCTTTACCGGGGCTTCGGGAGTCACGATTCTCGCCCTGGGGGGAATTCTTTACACCATCCTTTCGGAGAAGCTGGATTACCCCCCCAGGTTTTCCATTGGCCTTCTCACCTCTGTGGGCTGTATCGGCCTGCTTTTTCCGCCAAGCCTGCCAATTATCCTTGTGGGATCCACTGTAAACAGCATCCTTTACTTTATGGGCGAGACCATCAACTACAGTATTATCAGCTTTTTCATGGGGGGAATAATACCTGGGCTCATCCTTATACTGGTAATGATCGTCTTTGGAATAACCACATCGATAAAGGTGAAAATACCTGTGGAGCCATTTAACCTGAAGGAGGCGGGCAAAGCACTTAAGGGATCCCTTTTCGAGATTCTCCTTCCGGTAATACTGATAGCTGGCTATTTCTCGGGGATCCTTACGCTGGTGGAGGTAAGCGCCATATCGGCGATCTACGTCTTTGTCATCGAGGTTTTCGTCAACCGCGACATTGCCCTTAAGGATGTGCCGAAGGTGCTCATGAAGGCGGTTCCCATAATCGGCGGAATCCTTTCCATCCTTGCCATGGCAAAGGCCCTTTCCTACGCCATAATTGATTCCAGGGTGCCTGAAAATTTCGCCCTGTGGATGCAGCATACTGTGGAATCCAAGTACCTTTTCCTGCTCCTCCTTAACCTTGCCCTGCTTGCGGTGGGCTGCCTGATGGATATCTTCTCGGCGATCCTGGTGGTTCTGCCCCTTATTGTCCCCCTGGCACAGGTCTACGGAATTGATCCTGTACACTTGGGAATTATCTTCATCATCAACCTGGAAGTAGGCTTCCTGACTCCACCAGTGGGGATGAATCTTTTCCTGGCAAGCTACCGGTTCAAAAGGCCATTTACGGAAATATGCCGGAATGTACTGCCCTTCCTGGCGGCACAACTGGCGGTGGTTTTTCTGGTTACCTACATACCGGCTCTTACATCGTTCCTGGCGGGTCTTTTAAGGTAATACCCTTTTGATCTTTTATCTCTTTTAGCCCATAATGGCATCTATGGAGCAGAAAACCGGAGAAAATAAACGCCTTGCCAAGGCAAGGCTCATCACCGCCGCCTCTATTACCGCGCTCATCGGCAATGTAGTGCTTGCGGCGGTTAAAATCGGGACAGGGATTTACTCAGGCAGCCTGGCGGTAATCGGCGATGGAATGGACTCTTCGATTGATGTGCTTATATCGGTGATGACTCTTATCGTGGCAAGGATAATTTCCCGCCCCGCCGACGAAGGCCATCCCTGGGGACATGGCAAGGCGGAAACAGTAGCCACTATCCTGCTTTCCTGCATTCTCTTTTTTGCGGGGGCGCAGTTAATCCTTAATTCCGCAAACCACATCATTTTTGACAGGGAGAAGGATGTCCCTTCCATGCCGGCCCTGGTGGTTACGGTAATTTCAATCGCGGGCAAACTGCTTCTGGCCTGGTCCCAGTATATGTTCGGAAAAAAGGCCGATTCACCAATGCTGAAGGCCAATGCCAAAAACATGTCCGCCGATGTGCTGCTTTCCGCGGGAGTCCTCCTTGGGCTGATTTTTTCCATGGTCTTTAATATCGGGGTAATTGATTCCTGGGCCGCCGCTCTGGTTGGGCTCTGGGTCATAAAGTCCGCCCTGGGAATATTGGTGGAGGCCAACACAGAGCTAATGGACGGCGGCCCGGACAGAACCTACTATCAGGTTGTCTTTGACGCTGTCAATTCTGTTGAGGAGGCCGTGAACCCCCACCGTGTCAGAATGAGGCGCCTGGCGGGGCTCCTGGACATTGACATAGACATTGAGGTTCCGCCCAACAAGACCGTGGTGGAGGCCCACTGGATCGCCTTTAAGGTGGAAAAGGCAATAAAAGAAAAACTGGACAATGTCTATGACATCATGGTCCACATAGAGCCCGCGGGAAACCAGGAGGATGAAGGCTTCGGCCTTTCATCGGACCTGATCAACAAGAGCTGATTGGTTAGAAGTTTCCCGCGCGGATCTGGAAATACGCTTTTGGGTGTTTGCAGACCGGGCAGAGCTCCGGCGCCTTTTGGCCAATGACAATGTGGCCGCAGTTTGCACACTGCCAGATCTGATCCCCGGTTCTTGAAAAAACCAAAGCTCCCTCTATATTGGCAAGGAGCTTTCTGTAGCGTTCCTCATGCTCTTTTTCGATTTTGCCCACCAGCTCAAAGAGAACCGCGATTTCGGTAAAGCCTTCTTCCTTCGCGGTTTTTGCGAAACCCGCGTACATATCCGTCCATTCAAAATTCTCGCCATCTGCAGAGTCTTTCAGGTTTTGAGTGGTGGCGGGAACATCCCCTCCATGAAGCAGCTTGAACCAGATTTTCGCATGTTCTTTTTCGTTCAGGGCGGTTTCCCGAAACAGAGCGCCTATCTGCTGGAACCCGTCCTTCTCCGCCTTTGAAGCGTAGTACAGGTATTTTGTATGAGCCTGGGATTCTCCGGCGAATGCCGCTTTGAGGTTTCCTTCTGTCTTTGAGCCTTTAAGATCTGCCATAATGATCTCCTTACGTTTTGTTTATTCAATTGTAAATGCATTTACGGATCCGGGCAAGGAGCCCGGCATTTTGTGGCTTAAGACCCCGAGGAGCTGTAATGCCTCATCCCTCCGCGCCACACCAGCACACAGGGAAAGATAAAGAGAAAACCCAGAAGGGGCATGAGCATGTAAAATTGAGGCGGCAGAAAGCTGCCATCTGCCCTGCCGGTTATGTAGAGGAGGGGAAGGTAGTTCATGCACCCGTATGGAATAACGAAGGTGAAAAATCTGGTTATCCATTTGCCGTAGACCGGCAGGGGGTATGAGGCGAGCTCCCTTCCTCCGTCGGTAAAGATGTTGATCACCTCAAGGCCTTGGAGGGTGAAAAAGCACACTGTGGCTCCCAGTATAAAGACACCGCAAAAAACGGCGGCGCCGCCCAGGACCATCATCACCAGGGTAATAGCTTTGGATA